>Ga0304730_1000130_pt1 | contig 70169 bp, 51 predicted proteins | sample M_130628_MF_Meta_FD_190474 | JGI IMG/M metagenome (GOLD analysis project Ga0304730, IMG submission 190474) | Freshwater microbial communities from Lake Montjoie, Canada to study carbon cycling - M_130628_MF_MetaG (v2) (version 2) | ecosystem: Environmental > Aquatic > Freshwater > Lake | place... | reverse complement strand
CAAAGGGTCTATTTCTGTTTTTAAAAAGTATTGATATGAAGGCCAATATATATCTGTATAATAATTTCCTGAAACAATAGTACCTCCTCCTATTACAATATCAAATAAGCCATTTTGATTTGTTTGAGTAGTATGCGTTTCAACATATACTGCCGAATCTGCATTTAGTATTGATACTCTGATACCAATTGGGCTGCTTACTACTAAATTATTATTGTTATCTCGAACAACTGCTTGATAAGTCATTGTTTGCGGAGCTTGTGCAAATAAGCTTGTCGTTAATAATAACCCTGCTAATATTGAATAAATTTTTGTTTTCATATTTTTAGTTTTTAATGATTTTAAATGTTTTTACTTCGGTGTTATTGTTGGTTACTTTTAAAAAATAAATGGCACTTGGTAAATTTTCCATACCAATTGTTTCGGTGCTGCTTATTATTTTTCGGCTTTCAATTAATTTTCCGCTGATGTCGTAAAGTTGATATGCTAGGTTTTCTGTTTTGAAGTTTTCAACTTTCAGTATTACATAATCAGAAGCTGGATTGGGATATGCCGATAGGACAAGATTTATCCCTTGGGCTTCCTCAAGTCCGGTTACAATTGAGATTTCGTAGGGTTGTTGTACGCCTTGAGACAACGAACCTGATGAACCATTTTGTGTTTTGCAAACAATTTGACCAACCGAAAAGCTTACTGAACCAGCGCTGCTAGTAGTATTACCGCCTGCGGTTGTAATAGCTTGCTGTGCTTGTGCTGTTAGTCCAAGTCCTAACAACAAAACACTCAATTTTACTTTTTTGTGTTTCATTTTTGTTGAATTATTAAAGTTGTTAAAAAATTGCTTTTTATTGCGGTTATCTTTCTCTTCGTCTGTGAAGCATTTTTTTACAATGACCGCTAACATTTTGCAGCTAAAAGATGCTGGCGTCCCGAGGCTTCGGGATCGTAGCACAAAACTGTTTGCCACCACTGAACTTGAGCCGAATCACAATCCCGGAGCTATCGGGATGATTTAAGCACTGAACCGCCAATTTCTTTTAGGTGCTGTTATAGGGCGTTTTTTTCTCTAATCGAATTGCCTTTATTATCATTTTTTGTTGAAATATTTACTATTTATTTTATCATTAATAAAAACTCTGTGCTCAATGCCCGATTTGCTTTTGTCTGTGTTAAATAATATTCTACTATTTCCTTTTCCAAAATAATCATCCCCGTCAATAATGAATTCTTGCGTATTAATTTGAACAAGAGGATAAGAATTATTTATAGTGCTTAAAAATGGTTTGTTATCCTTTATTATAATTGTTCTATTTCCCTCATATTCACCAACAAATTCACTTTTAAAAATGTCAAGATCGTCATTGTCGATCTTCATTAGATATTTACAATTTTCCATATACCATAAATTTTTAGCATATTCTTCACTATATGTTTCACTTTTTAAACTTTTAAAGTATAGGTATTTTGCATAGATTAAAGTTTCGGATTCTTTGATTGGATAATCAGGTGTAACACCTACGTTTTCTAATGGGTCATTTTCGCCACCTGTCGGAATAAATGCAAGGAAACCGTCTAAAATAGAAACACTTCTTCCGCTATGGCCGCCTCCAATTGTTTTTTCACCGATTACGATAGCTCTTTTGCTTTCTTGCAACAAACTCGTAAATTTCTCAGCCGCAGAAAAAGTTCCGTTGCTTGTTAAAATATAAATAGGCTTGCTTATATATTGGTCTGAATTATTTATGGTTGTTTCTTTATTTGATAAAAAATATGAACTAAAGAGTTCAATTGTCTCCCCTTGTCCACCTGAGTTAAATCGTAAGTCAATTATTAAAGCATTTGTATGTTGAACAAAATTCATTATTGAGGCAATTTTCTTTTTTGCTACATCGTCAGAAAAGTCAGAGAACTTTACCATTTGAATATACCCTAAATTTGCTTCTAATATTTCAACTTTTGTAAAACCAAAATTTATATTTTTCTCTCTTTCAAATTCTAATTTTCTCTTTTCACTTTCGTCTAAAAGGTAGGATTTAAACTTTAGTGAATCATAATAAAACATAAGATGAGAGTCGTTGCTCTTTATTCTTAATATTGATGTTATTTTTTCGGAAAAATCAGAAACTGAAACTATTTCTTTTATTTTTCCTTTATATACTTTTAAAGTGTCAACTAATGATTGTCCGATATTTTTAAAAAGGTAACGTTCGAGAATTTCATTGGCTAATTTATCTATAATTGCTTTCTGATTCTCTACGGAAACTAATTTTTGTTCTTTTGTCTGAGCAAAAGTCGATGTCATTATTATTAGGAAAATTCCCGTTGCCAAAATTGCTTTTGTAATATTCATTTTTCGTCTTTATATTATCATTATTACTGTGTGATTATTATCGTCTTATAGCCCGTTCTAAAATGCCCAATAAAGTTTTGCAGATTTGCGATGGGAGCTTTTTAGTGAATATGTTAATGCGATCAATGCACTTGCGGCTAACACTAAACTGTCTGCAGGGCACTGAGACGCCACTTTTGGCAAGGTGCTGTTATGGGCTGGTTTTCTTTTCTGACCAACTGTATAAGTTTCAGAAATAGGGCGAAACTTTCTTTCGTAAAAGTCCGCCCCATTTTTTGTCTTATCAGACGTAAGTTGTCAAAACTTATTTCAAGGTGCAAGTCCAAGTTTCATCAGCGGGAATATTTCCGTTTTCCGCTTGTGTACCGCCCTTACATTGTTCCTCCGCATGCTTTTTAGTTTGTTTGCCCGTTTGCAATATTATTGTTGGAAGTGCTGCACCTGTGGCAGTAACCTTTTTCTCGCATGTACAGGTATAATCCTTGTTGCATGAAGAAAGTGAAATTAGAGCAATACTAAAGTAAATTAATGTTGTTTTTTTCATGAAAATAAATTTGATTTTCCTACACATTTGGCTTTTCGGATTACGCCCCGTTTTTTAGAGTGGGTTCTGGTCTCCACTTTTAAAGTTCAATAGCACTATTTTTTGTTACATTGGGTGGTCGGCTTACTCTTTAATTATTTTAAATGTTTGTTGAAAATTTTCTCCAACACTAAACAAATAAATACCGCCTGATAAATTCCCAATTTCAATTGCAGTATTCTCTGAATTTATTTTTCCTGACAAAAAAACTTTTCCGGTGTTATCATAAATTGAAAAGGGCTTTCCGATGAGTTTATTATCAACCTTTATGTTAATTGCGTTTTGAGCAGGATTGGGAAAGACAGAAAATAAGTCCGGTTGGAAGTTTTCAATTGATTGTTGACTACCAGCTAATTTCACCAACCAGCAATCAACGTCGCCATGATTACCTGAAACATCTCCATCATTTGATGACGAACCTCCTGCAACTATGTATCCTCCATCATTCGTCTTTTGAATAGAGGATGTACTTTCAGATTCTGTTCCGCCAATTGATTTTTGCCACTCAATTGTTCCTGTAAAATTCAGTTTAACAACCCAGATGTCCTGGCTACCATGATTGCCTGAAACATCACCATCATTTGAATCAGATTCTCCAGTAACTATATATCCTCCATCATTTGTTTGTTGAATAGATCTTGCCTGATCAGAATTTGAACCACCTAATGATTTTTGCCACTCAATTGTTCCAATGCTTGTTAGTTTCACAACCCAGAAATCTGTGTTACCATGATTTCCTGAAACATCACCATCATTTGAATCAGATACTCCTGAAACTATGTATCCTCCATCATTAGTTTGTTGAATAGAATATGAATTATCACTACCTAAACCACCTAATGATTTTTGCCATTCAATAGTAGGTTGCGCTATAGCAAATGATACAGATAGTAATATTGCGAATGTTGTAAAAAGTAAATTTTTCATTTCCATGTTTTGTTTGTTTTTAATTGTTTGTCCTTTGGGTAATAAGATTGAGAGCTTACCAAGTCGCATGTTGCTTTATAAAACGGAAGTTTGCTGTAAAGTGCCATTTATAAAACTATTTTCGCCCCTTCGGGGAATTCTCCTCGGGAACCAGAAATACTCATAGGACCAAAACCGACTCCACCTACTCCCAAAGCCACTGAAGGGTATACAATTGACTCGCCTTTATTTCCGGATTTCCCAAGCAATTCCAGTCGCTAAAGCATTGACCGGGTAAACGGATGGAAGCCATACGGGTAATAGTTCCCGTTGTGGAAGAACCCGGAATATAATAGCGTATGGTTTTGTTATACTGGTCGCCGGTGGTTGAGATAAAAGCCGGATTCAGATAGGGAAAACTGTTTCCACCACCGTCGCAATAATTATTAAGGTTTAACGACCATGATGAATAATTCGTACTTTCAACAAGCAGATCGGGCATGTTATAGGGGCCGATGAACTCAGGATTCAATCCCAGAGGAGATTGGTAAGAAATTTCAAGATAATAGAAGTTAGTATCGCTGACAATAGCAACGTTGGTAAGCTGAACATCGCAAACGGAAATGTATGCCGTGTCGGTACAGCTATTGAAATCTTGTACAATTACCTGATATTTGCCATCAAAGCTGACGGTGTAGTTTTGACTGCTGGAAAAGGAAGAATTGGCAAACTTAAAGGTATAAGGAGATTGGCCGCCCGAGGCTGTTGCGCTTAAACTTGCTCCGCTTTGATTAAGACTGATTTGAAGTGTTCCATCACAGCTGCCAATTGTGGCATCCAATTGAACCGATGTTAACGCTACACCATTAGGTTTATAAGAGACCTTAAGTTTTTGATCGCCGCTTTGGCCTAATCGCCAATTTACACCAGCACTCCCATCAAAATAATTTGGAGTATCATAAATGGTATTGATAATCTTGATAGGAGTTTCACCGGAGTTGGGCCAGGGCGCATAATTTTGTAAGGTTCCGCCACCTTCAATCACTTCAAACGCAACATCACAGTCTCTGGCCGGACGTCCCGATGAACCCTCTAATTCAACAATGCAGTAATAGGGGAGAAATGAATTGGCTGCGACTGTTTGATTATTGCTCCCACTCATGATGCTGAGCTGGTGTTTCAATAATACCCTCATAAAATAAATTTTGTAATCCATCAATATACAAAGGGATCCACTCGCCGGAATATTTAAATTTAATATTAAAAGAAGCCACATTGGGTGCAATTGCATTTCTCTTAAAGTGCCACAATAGGTCAATTGGAATAGTATCGAACTCAACATCGCTCAAAAATGTTCCAAGACTTTGATTCGGGACATGACTAAATGCTAATTCCTGCGTGTTATAAGAATTACCAGAACACGTAAATCCTTCAAGGTTTGTTAGGGGCAGGTATTCGTATTCCGATAAAACAGAACCATTATCGGTCGTTGCATAAACTGCGGTTTCTTCGATTTTAAAATACGGTTTTTCATTTGAATCGTTGTATGCCAAACTGCCCGGCACACCATAAAATGGTTGATTGGCATTACTAACAAATTTTAGTTTTCCCATCCAATGATTGCCCGCTATGGTGCATGTATACTTAACTTTCGGAATTTTTGTATGCAAGTCATTTAGATGCTGTACCATCCATCCGGCCTCATACCAAAAGCCCAATAACGCACATGTTCTAGTGAATTTTCCTTTGATACCTGACCAGATACTACTTGGACAACTTTCAACAACTGAGCTAATTGAACTTGTAAATTGAGCCAATGTCAAAGCTAAATCACCGATATTGGTATAATTCGTTGGTTTTACTATTTCGTTATAGCTTTGAACAATAAGTTGAATTGTAGAAACACCGCATTCTCCTGCTTGGCCTAGTGTTACTAACATTCCCTTTGCAACTGCTGGATGGCCTAATAAGGAGGCTGTAAATGACCAAATAAATGTAAAATCATTATAAGCTTCTGCAGCTCCGTCTTCTAGTTGAGTGTTCAGACCTTTTCCATTGGTTAGCCTCACTCTTAACTCATCAAATGGGGTATAGTTGGTTATGTCTCCCGGGAATATTTTATCACTTACCCTTGTTTGATAAGCCTCAAAGAGCGCCGCTGTAGATGGGTTTGATATCAATAAGTTTCCAATAAAATTAAATGCATCATTACCGAACATCGTTTGGCCATCACCCAGAAATAATATTGGATCAGATACGGGCTGGTTTTCGTTATTATATAATCTTGCAAAATAAGCCGTATTGATGCCACAGTTTTCAAATTTCAAATGATCTCCGTTTATTTGAATATTTGGCGCATCAGGCACAAGGCATGCATCAAAAAATGTCGGGAATAAGTTATTCACAACATCCACTCCTATTGTACGTATTATCTGCCAAAGATTTTCATCTTGTATATCAATAAAACCGTTTGTATTAAGTTGCTCGGCAATTTCATTAACTGCAACTACAAATTGGCTATTTTGTTGAATGTAATTTTTTACAATGTCAGGATATATTCTTGCTATATTAGTAACATCCTGCAACATCAATACCATCGAAAGTGCAGTGCTTTCTGAATTTAAAACAAAACTTTCATTTTCATCATATAAAACGCAAAGACCTACTAATTGCTGCTCAGCAGGCAGTAAAGGGCGTGATGCAAAAATAACATCAAAGCCCATGCTATAGGAATAGTCAATTTCAAAATCTCCATTTACAACAGCATTCAGGCTATCAATAGATGATGAAATTAGAACCTCCTGAATATTAAAATTACCTGTTATCTGTAAATCACCATTACCTGTTTGCGCAGAATTATAAACTGTATAGGAGTATATTGGAGTATAAACCGAACAACCACTTTGATTGATCGCTGTAGCATAGATTTCAAAATTAGATCCCGGATTTTGAATCATTTGCAAAAGACTATCAGTCGAAGCTACTTCAATCCCATTTAAAAAATAGGTTATTTGTGTTAAGCTATTTTGGCTCTCATACCAAAAAACAGGATCGGCTTCATCAGGTATTTGATGATTAGTAAAAAAATTACGGATCGCAAATGAATCTGCCAATGCACGAATTTCTTTGGTTTCCGAAAAATAACTGCAGTCATCGGCAGTATAGCTCAAACGGTATAACCCGCTATTGCCCGCATTAAGAGTAAACGAGAATGTTGCCTGATCGGAAACGGCATTCCAGGTAACTCCATCGCTGGTAAATTCCCATTGAGGCGTCCCCCAATAATTTGCCCCAGCTTCAAGAGTAACTTGCTCGCCTGAGCACAAAAAAGTTGTTTGACCTTTTACGAAATTTGCCAGCGTTAGAGCAGCAAAAAAGAAAATTAGTTTGTAGCAGTTTTGCATAATTTTTTGTATTGGATTGTTCCATCATTCAATTCAGCAGAAACTATATAAATCCCTTCTGGAAGATGTCCTGTTTCTATGCGAATTTGTATTGCTGATTTTAAATCTTCACCAACAAATAATAATTGTCCGGTTGCACTGTGCAGAGAAACTTTAAAGAGCGCCGAGGAGGCTTCAATTTGAACGAAATCGAAAAACGGGTTGGGATTAAAAAGAACGAATTTCGAACTGTTCTGCAATTCTGAAAGTCCGTTAATTACGTCCACCAAAACTTGTGCTTGCTTCACACAAATGCCGGCACTGTCGGTAACTGTGAGCGTAAATGTTGTTGTACTCGTTAAGCCAGACACAGTAGGATTTGGTAGGCTTGCATCGTTTAAATACGCTGAATTATCCCAATTGTATGTGTAACTTCCATACCCACCGCTGGCCGTTGGATTACCGCCTAGTTGAACAGTGCTTCCGGCGACCAATTGCAGATTAGTTCCGGGGTCGATAAACAAAGGCGAACTGGGCTGTTCTATGTTAAATGTAAGCGTTGTTTGGCTATATGCTGGAAATAGCGATGCCGAAACGGCAATTCCAACAAAGATGTTTCTTAATTGTATTAATGATCTCATTGCCAGTTGAATTTAATCCTAATTTTCTTTTCAAAAGTGAATAAATAATTCAAATCCTACAACTATGAATAATCATAGTAAAACAGGTGTTCGATAATTCTGAAATAGAGAATTTATCGAACACCCAATATTTATTTTTTGAGAAAATCCGAACTTGAATTTTAATTTCTCTTCAATCAGCATTTTTCACGTGACCAAACTTTCATCTGATTCTTGAATGATGGTATAAAGTCTATTAAAAAAACATCACCAATTATGAGTAATTACATTCGACCAGATCCAGCGGGTGGGTGATGCTGCATTGGTGGCATTGGGGCACTTGAGTTGCATTCTGTAGGAACATGCAGCTGCTGGGCAACTTAACGCTGTATTATCAGCATAAAAATGAACAAACGTGCTAAAATTATTGATACACGTATAGTTGTAGTTATCAGGTATCGTAAGCACAGGAGCGCTATATCCATTTGCTGTATCGATGCCGTTTACAGTATTATTCCAGTTATTATTTGTTCCCGCTGAGCCGGCCAAACCACCGGCATTAAAGAGTCCGGGAATGTTTGAATTTACAACATGTAAGAAAATGAAATAATTATTCTGCGACGCTTGAAGGTTAAAGCAAGCATCAGGACTCGAAACATTAAAATTTGCTTGGTATACATAGCTTGTTGGCGCTTGCGCAGTGCCAGTATGTTGAACACAAATAGTATTTGTTGTTGTAACAACCGCCCTTTCGCGTGTAACCAATGCTTGAACAGTTGCTATTGCTCCCACTGCATCGCGTACACGCATCTCGTAAAAGCCTGATAAAAGAAAATTCTCATTACCGCAGGAATCTATAATAATGCCGTCGGCAGGATAATTAATCACAGAATCAGTTGACCAAGTATCGCAATTTTCAAAAAAGTTATATTGATAAGGAGGAACTCCACCTGTGGCATGCAAGGTTGTAGTTGGCGTATTCCAAACCGCTTGCTCGTATGAGACAAAGCCGGAATAGGTTAAAGATAAAGGAGGCGGAAAAGATGCATTAACCAAAAGTGGACTTCCATTAATATCGGAATCATTATAATGTAATACATGAATGGTGAGTAATTGAGTATCTAAAGCATTATTTCCAAGTGTCCAATTTAAATAAACCTTTCCTTCTTCATCTGTTATCAAGGACTCTTGTCCTAATACACCACCACCAGATATGTCAACCCAAATCTTTGCATACCTAACAGGCTCACCCATATTATCCTTCACCTGCACTACAACAGGTTCGGCCAAAGCCGAATTAAGCCCGGCACTTTGATTCGCTCCTGAAATCAACAACAACTCGAATGGAGACTTGAAATCGTAAATTAATGGGAACGGCTCCTGAATTGAATAATTAGGATCATCTATTATACCCAAAACCTCCAAATCGAATTCATCAATGAGCACAGGCTCAACAGTAACGGTCTTGTCCCATCGATTATTAAATTCTTCATATTTGCAATCAATTTTATTTGAAATATCAACCTCCAAAAAACGTTGATCATAAAAATAAGATGACACCAGAGTCTTAAATGTAATATTATAATGTGCATATTCAGGAGTCAAATTACAATTGTCTTCATTAGAAAAAAAACTGTAGTCTGCACCTGGAGATCCATCGAAACTGAACACATTATAAAAGTTGGCTGGAGTATAAGACAAGTCATAACCAATGTTTGACTGACTTGAAAAACTAGAGTTCAACCCACATGAAGTTCCCCATTGCACAAGAATATAATCAATCTTCAAATCCACTTGAGTTGTGTAAAGGACCGGCTTTCCATTGACCTCAACCTCTCTCGTCTCGTTATATACTGCGATGGAATAACTACCTTCCTCATCAGATGAAGAGCCGGGAGAACTCGGAACCAACCTCATTTCGCCACCCAAGGTCAATCCATAATCGCATTGCATGGTGAATTGCTCTACACCTTGAGCAGCAGAATAAAGGGACGCCCAATGTGACGCACCTGTTAACTGATAATTGAGAGAGGGAAAAGAGAAACTAATATTTCCATCATTGACTATCTGCAAATTGTTGATCGCCAATTGAACCCCAAAATCTCGCTGCTCTAAACTATCCATGAGCATTTCTAAATCAAACGAAGCATCATCAAACAGGTCGTCCAAATTAGCGCGATGCGTTTGAATGAGCAGTTGATTGTCACTCCTTATCAAGTAATCAACTGATACTAGGAAACCACGGCCTTCCGTGCCAATGAGAATATCGCCTGGGTCAATATTAGCATTTGAACCCGTAACCACAAAATTATACGTGCCGAGAGATTGTTGAGCGCTATCGGCCATGAATTGGACGGTTACCGTATCCATCACGATGATTAAAGGATCAAAATCAGATAAGCTTGTGTCAATAGCATTTATCAATATTGAATTTTCATAAAATACTGGACAATTATTTTCGGTAATTGAAGCCCTCAACCATTGTGTAGGCAATGAAGAAATAAACTCCAATTGCTCACTTTGCTGCCCTACTAAATCTGTCCAAGTTAAACTGTCATTGCTAATTTGCCATTGAATATCTCCGCGTGTTCCTGATAAATTCAATGCAACAGTATCGCCCAAAATGCATGATACTTTGGTTTGTGCGCTTAAACTATAACTTGCAAAAATTATTAAAGGCACCAATATTTTTTTGAAAAATTTCATCGATTAAAGATTTATCTGTTTATAATGAAACGGTTTGTAAACTGCTTTTCGCCATCTTCAATGGAAATTGTATAAGTACCTGCGCTAAATAAACTCAAATCGAGTAGCGCGTCTATTCCCAAATTTGACATCGAGATAGATCTAATCATCTTCCCGCTTGAATCAAATATTTTGACAGTCGCAGATGGATTGACCAATTGCTTATTGAACTTTAATTGTATTAACCCAGAGCCAGGATTAGGAAATAAAACGAGTTCAGTTTCATCGCTTGCATTATTCGGCAATCCTAGAATTGTGATCGAAATGGTATCTAATGCAGTACAACCCCGTTGATCGGTAATTTGTAATGAATACGTCTGCGTTTGAATTGCTAACAATTCAGGGTTCGCTATCGTTGCATCATTCAATCCGGTTGAAGGCAACCATTGATAACTGTATGGCTCAGTTCCACCTAAAGCAGCTGGCAAACCTCCTAATTGAATATTCCCAGAAGAAGTAGTTAAATCAGTACCTGCAGAGGCTGTTAATAATGGAGGTTGGCTAGATTGCAAATCAATTGCAATTCGCTTTTGACCATTGCAAATAGCGACAAGCCCAACAAGGAAAATTATAATAGATCGTTTCTTTTTCATGAGATTGGTTTGAACGATTAGGATTTATTACAGGTTAAAGTTTTTAGGAAGAGTTTTCATTTAATTGGGGATGATGAGACCAATGGAAAATGAGCTTAAGTAATTTTTGTAGGTGTTTGAAATTTATTTTTCAATCAGCACTTTCCGCGTTACCATTCCTCCATCGGATTCTAGTATGATGGTATAAAGTCCATTGGCGAAACGGCTCATATCGAGTGAAGTCTGAGCATCATCTGAATCCATTTTCACTAATACTTGACCAAGCGTATTGATGAGTTTAATTCGGCTGCCTTTAGGAGTATTATTTATATGGAGAATGCCCGAACTTGGGTTTGGATATATTTCGAATCCTACGATGGCTGAATTAGTTAAACCGGCGCAAATTTCTTCAGTTAGGATTAAGGAGTAAATGCTATCACATCCAGAAGAAGTTGTGTATTGGAACGAATAAGTGCCACTGGAGTCAGTTGTAGTTCCATCAGGCAAAGTATACGTCGAACCAATGCAAATAATGTCTTGTAGGGTTTGGCTTGATGTAGCATTAACTGTTAAGTTAACGACTAACGTATCGGAATTGCAGAGGTTGGTTACGATTCCAAAATAAGTACCCGAGTTGCTGGTAGTGAGACTTGGAATAGTGAATGAAGCAGCATTGGATAAAACTGCATTTCCTTTCTTCCATTGAAAACTGTAAGGCGCATCTCCAAATTGTTGTTGGTATGGCGAAAGATCGAATGTGTAGGGCGTTCCGACGCATTGAGTTACATCTGGGAAAAAGCCAAAATCAACAACTGGATTTCGAGGACCTCCAATGGTAAATACATTTGTGCTAATACTTCCGCATTCTCCTTCAATAGTGCAAATGTAGGTTCCTGTATCGGCTACCGAAAACGATGGAAAATACAATACAGAACTGTCTTGCACCACTTCCCAAAATCCTGGAATGAAGCTGTTGTTGTTTGTATTTATCTTCATCCAAAAGTACTTAGTACAGGTTGCACCTGTAACTCCAACATTAACAGTGAGCGGAAAACCTAAGCAGCCTGTGGTATCTTGCGGTTGCGAAGAAATTTGTGGGGGATTTGTACAAGGCGAAAACCTAGAAATGGCGAAACCTAAAAAACCAGCATCTGAGTTCGGATAAGGAACGGGATTGTTTTCACACGCGCCAAAGCTCAGAGGATTATAGATTGTATTGTTTTGAATAAAACTAGAAGAACATATGTGAACAACGCCATTGTTTTCGATTGATAATGTAGCGGAAACATCTGAGCCTTCATATTCACCGGGAACAACCGTATTTAGATTCAGTGTATTGCCATTCAAATCTAAATTGGAGATAAAGCTATAACTATTTGCATTGTTACCAGCAGGATAACTAAAAGCAGGTATAATCAAAGTTCCCTCATTAATTAATAAGTCTTTCGGATAATCAACACATCTTCCATGAACATACAAGGTATTATCGAATGGATTCAATTTTAAATCTGATATTATACTGCGTTGAATTGCAGGCGACGCTGAGTTTTCATCGATAGGCCTTGCCCAAATTAAATTTCCAGAAGGAGAATATTTTGAAATGAAACCTCTTTCAAGTCCAATACCAATATTCGTTGGAAGGAGAATTGTTTGTCCAGCACCCGGATCAAAGTCAATGGTATCTTTATAAACACCTGCTATGTATACATTATCAGACGCATCGGTTGTTATGCCCGAAGGGAAAGCGCCACCTGGGGCAGAAAAATCAAAAACATCAACATTTAAAACAAAGGCCCATTGTAAATTCATGGCCGAATTGTATTTGCATACAAATAGTTCAGCATTAAAATTTAAACTAGAATTACTAATAAGATTCGTAACCCCCGGACCCGGATCTACATCCATTGCTCCTGACAAATAACCGCATACCAAATAATTACCCGAAGCATCTTGTTTTGCTTGGAATTTATTTTGATATTGAGTATTATCCCATATTGAACCATCTCCAGCTAAATTGTATCCAGATATTGTAACTCCATTTGTTTTGTTTAGAAAAACAAAACTACCTATCCCTAAAGAATTTTGTGAAGCCCCCATCACAACAAGTTCATTATTGGCATTTATTAATAATTGAGAAGTTCTGTAATTGAATAAATTATTAAAACCATCGCCCCAAATAAAATTCCCATTGGAATCGTATTTCGCCCAGAAATTCGTGCTATTGGGGTCTGTATTCACAACACCTGCATTGGGATCGAGGTCGAAAATGCCACCAGATCCAGTGCCACCAGAACTATTTGTTCCCGCCAAGTAAATGCTACCTGTTTCATCTAATGCTAGTGCAGACATGTAGAGATTTGCAGCAGAACTACCAAGCGTTTTAACCCAAACCAAGGTACCATTGCTATTGTATTTTGCAAAAAATCCGCTCATTAAAAACACACCAGTAAAAGGTTCGGCTGAATTTATATTTACTGTACCCGCGCTCGGATCAAAATCGATGGTTCCTTTAAATGTGCCAATAACAATGGTGTTTCCCGAAGCATCGGCCTCCATGCCATTAATCGTTAGTTCGCTCAAACCATTAGCTGTATCATTAACAGGATTGCCGATAACAGCTCCCCAATCGTTTTTAACGAATTGAGCCTGAGAGGTATTTGTTAAACAAAATGTTACGAGACAAAAAAGAAACTTTTTCATAAGATTGATTTGAACGATTAGGATTTATTACAGGTTAAATTTATTAGGAAGTGGTTGCGATAATTTGGGAATATAGAGATCATAGAAAAATGAGGTCGGAAATAAACCTTGAAGTCTAAATGCTAATTTCAATCAAAGCATGCAGGATTAAATGAATTCATTTGCATTCATCATGAAAAACGAAAGAGATGCCTGAAGAAATTATTCCTTTCAGGCAATCTCAACCATCTTATCTTACTGATTGGGTTAGGAGAAATGAGCATACATTAATTAAACAAGTTTATTTTTGATGGCAAACATCACCAATCCGGTTTTCGATTTCATATTGAGTTTACTAAACAAAGACTTCCGAAATCCATCTACCGTGCGAACATGAACATTCATAATGTGAGCTATTTCTTGGTAGGTATATTCCCGATCGTTGCAGATTAATCGCATAAACTCCATTTCGCGTGGAGAGATTTTTTCAATCAACGAATCCATCGGTTTGTTATCTTGAATAACCTTCTCCGAAGCTTGAATGATTCGCTGTTTTAAAATTTCGGGTTTGATTGTTTTGGATTCTGCCGAAAAAAGTCCAATATCTAATAAGCGACCAAGCAGTTCTTGGTTGTCTTCGGCAGTTAGTAAAATAACTGGCAAGAAAATACCCAATTTCTGCATGTTTAAAAAGGTTTGTTCGCCAGTTATTCCTTTCAAATGGTTGTCTAAAATAATGACATCCGAATGCTTGTCTTGTTTTATGCTCGTTAAGAAATCCTCGCCTGATTCAAATTCATGCACCACGCGCATTCCATTCCAACTATTAATAAGAGCAGAAAGTCCAGACCTCACAACAGAATGATCGTCAACAATTGAAATCTTGATTACTTTCATAAAAGCAAAAGTATCACTTTAGCAACTATCGATAATTTTTTAGATACTATGAAAAAACATAGGGTTATTTTGTATGTGTTTTATAGGTAATTTGTGCTGTGAAGAATTTTCTAGTTTTTGCATTTTTATTGAAAGGAATTTGTTCATCCGGAACTTCTATAACCATAGGAGAAAAGCCCGAAGTATTTTCGTTTTTCAAACCTAATATTTATGTAAGTCATTACTATAATTTAAACAACCTGAAACCGAATGAGCTATTTAAAGCGCTCGACGAACATAAATTCCAATTATTAAGGCAAAACGTCTACAATTCAGGTTCTACAGATTATTATCATTATTTATCGGTTGATATAGTTAATACAAAACCCAATACTGAACTTATTTATTGGGTAATTAAAAATTCAGCTATTAATAGAATTCAACTATATAGCAGAACAAATACGAAGATAAAAACATACGAAGAATTTGGTGATTATTATAAGTTCGATAAACGCCCAGATGATTTCTTTCTATTAAGCGCCCCTTTAATTATTGAACAAAATGCTAAAACTACCTTCATATTGAAGTTAGATAAACGAAAAGAAAATTTATTCGTCGCATTTAATTTCTATTATCCTAAGCACTATCAAAAATTTAAAAATCAACTTTATTTAATTTTTGGTATATTCTCAGGTGTACTGATATTAATGGCATTTATTAATTTATTTCTGTATTTCTCTTTCAAAGATCGAATCCATCTCTATTATATTGTTTATGTTATTGCCAATTTATTTGTAATCCTATCTTTTGAAGGTCTTGATTTCCAGTTTTTTTATCCTGATTATCCCCAATTTAGTAACATATCCCGCTATTTATCAACATCCATTGAATTGGCGATGTCAATCATTCTTTACCGCAAATTTGTTGGGATATCTTTGTGGAATAGAGGTAATCTGGTTCAAATACTATTGACTATTTCACTTGCTTGCAACCTATTTTTTATTCCATTTTCTTTCTTTGTTTTTAATGAATATGAAAATGTAATTATTTCAAAAACATTGTTTTTACGAATATTCTCAGTAACAAATTTTTCAACTATGGGCTTGATCATTATTTCTGCCATTCAGAAATACCGATCTGGATTTAAACCTGCATTGTTTTTTATAGTTGCTGTAGGAATTCTTTATTTAGGAGGTATTGAATATTCTTTGACCGTAAATGGAATTATTAAAGAAGATCATTTACTCAAAAATATTATTCCCAATACACTTGTTTATGGCATTATGGCGGAAGTGCTTATTGTTTGTTTGGGAATTGTTTCTCGCTACAATCGGTTTAAAAAAGAACGCGATGATTTTCAAAAACAAATTAGTTCAAAACAAATTGAATTAAATAATGCTTCTATAACTTTCCGGGAGCAAGAAAGAAAACGTATTTCGGATAATATTCATGATGAAATAGCCAGCCGAATTTTCGGAGTTCGGATGATGACAGAAGCTATCAAAAACAAAACGGAATCTTCAGAATTATCAAATCAATTGAGCGAATTACGCCTATCGCTCGATACGATCGCCGATAAAACCCGATCCGTCATTTTAGACTTAAACGATTCATCAAAAACTAATTTGGCGGTTTTTACGAAAGGACTTGTAGAACTGATAAATGAATTCGCTCAAAATTCTCAAAAGAAATTTATTATTGATGAATTAAATACCGATGCTAATTTTGAAATTCCACGATTAACTTCCGATCAATTGCTCATTACTTTTCGTGAAACTTTCACCAATTTCTTAAAACATTCCAGTGCTGATGAACTTTCAATTGCAGTTAAATTCCATTCTAATTCAATAGAATTTAAGCTTATCGAATTCAACCCGAAAGAAAATCCACTTCCCTTTAAAGAAGGAAATGGAATTCGATCCATCAAAAAACGCATGGAAAGTATAGCTGGAAACATTCATTGGGAATTTGACGGAAATATAATTACCCATATATCCGTCCCAATTGAAAAACATTCGTAATTCCGTAATTCCTAATCCGTAATTCGTAATTCGTAATTAATAATTCGTAATCCTTAATCGCCCATACAGACCTGCGATATAAAAGAGAGCGCCTTGGGTTCAAAAAGTCTTATTGACAAAATTTTCAATATGTTTGACTTTTCGTCAATAAGCTCTGTATCTATTTTCCAGCATTGACGGAATTCAAAAAATAAATGTTTTAGATTGGCTATTAATGTAAGCTAACAAATTTTGAAGAAATCCGTAATTAACAATTCGTAATTAATAATTCATCTAACCTCTGCTCCCGGATTCACCACCTCACCGGGCTGAACAAATTTCAATTTACCATCCGAATCTTCGGCCATCAAAATCATTCCCTGACTTTCGATTCCTTTGATTTTACGGGGTTCTAAATTGAGTAACAAACTCACTTGCTGACCAATAATATTTTCAGGTGCAAAATGCTCTGCAATGCCCGAAACTACTGTACGTTTATCAATACCTGTATCAACCAATAATTGAAGCAGTTTATCGGCTTTTGGAACTTTTACTGCTTCGAGAATAGTTCCAACACGGATGTCCATTTTCATGAATTCGTCGTAGCTTATGGATGGCTTCACTGGATTATGTGCTTTGATTGTTTGTTGAGAAATTACTTTGGATGCTTCTAATTTTCTTAATTGAAGTTCCACTTGCTCATCTTCAATTTTCTTGAACAATATTTCGGGAATTCCAATCGCATGTCCTTGTGGTAGATGGCTTACCAATAAATCGTTCCAAGTGAACGTTTCCGATAAATTCAACATTTTGCGAATGCGTGCACTTGTATCGGGTAAAAACGAAGATAATGCCACCGACAAACGACTTACAATATCCAAACTGTAAGCAATAATCTTTTCTACATCTTCCTTGTCGGTTTCTAAATTCAATTTCCAAGGTTGAGCATCTGCCAAATATTTATTTCCTGCACGAGCCAGATTAATTGTTTCGATTAAAGCTGCACGAAATTCATATCCTAAAATCAAATCCGGAACGCGTTCAAAAATGCGAGCTGCGGCATCTTCCACTTCGGCCGATGGGTTGAATTCGGCAGTTGGAACTTTGCCTCCAAAATACTTGTGCGTGAGCACCATCACCCGATTAACGAAATTCCCCAATATGTCGGCTAATTCGCTATTGACACGGGTTTGGTAATCTTTCCAAGAGAAATCGCTGTCTTTGGTTTCGGGAGCAATGGACGTTAATACATAACGTAGTTCATCTCTTCTGCCCGGGAAATCTTCCAAGTATTCGTGCAACCAAACAGCCCAATTACGAGAGGTGGAAATTTTATCGCCTTCTAAATTCAAAAACTCGTTTGCAGGAACCTGATCGGGCAGAATGTAATCGCCGTGTGCTTTTAATATTGCGGGGAAAATGATGCAATGGAATACAATATTGTCTTTCCCAATAAAATGAACCAATTGCGAATGCTCGTCTTGCCAATACGGCTTCCAATCTTTGCCCGATTTTTCGGACCATTCGCGAGATGCTGAAATGTATCCAATAGGAGCATCAAACCATACATACAACACTTTCCCGTCTTCGCCTGTGAGTGGAACTTTTACGCCCCAATCTAAATCACGGGTAATCGCTCTCGGCTGCAAACCCTGATCTAGCCAGGATTTACATTGACCATAAACTGTTGGTCGCCATTTGTCTTTTTGTGTTAACATCCAATCGTTAATCCACGCACCTTGGTATTTATCCAAAGGCAAGAACCAATGTTTGGTCGATTTTTTAATGGGTGTATTTCCACTTAACTTCGAACGTGGGCTAATCAAATCGTCTGGACTTAATGACTTACCACATTTCTCGCACTGATCGCCATAGGCATTTTCGTTGGCGCAATTGGGACAAGTTCCAATGATATATCGATCGGCTAAAAATGTTTGTTCTTGTTCGTCGAAGAATTGCTCCGTTACTTGTTCGGTAAATTCTCCTTTATTATACAAATTCGTAAAAAATTCCTTAGCCGTTTCGTGATGAATAGCTGCTGAAGTTCGCGAATAAACGTCGAATGAAATACCCATATCGGCAAATGCATCGCCCATAATCTTGTGGTATTTATCGACTACATCTTGTGGCGAAATGCCTAAATCTCTTGCCTTCAAGGTAATGGGAACGCCATGTTCATCGCTTCCGCAGATAAACAACACATCTTTCCCCATGAGACGCAAAAAACGAACGTATGTATCGGCAGGCAAATAACAACCAGCAAGATGTCCAATATGAACAGGGCCATTCGCATAAGGAAGGGCTGCAGTAACAGTATAACGTTTAGGAGATTTCAAGAACGCGGATTTTATATCGGCAAATATAGAGTTTGATTCAAACCTGCTAAAGATTTAATTGGATAACCTTATTAAAAAATCTCCATCATTCGTAATTCGTAATTGTTAATCCGTAATTGCCAATCCGTAATAATAAATTCGTAATTGTCAATTGATAATTCGTAATTTGTGCATGTTCCGGTTCCGTTTTTTTATTCAACTAAACTACGAAACCACATGGCTGCTCACAACGATCTTGGAAAACTCGGCGAAAAACTCGCTGCTGAATTCCTTACTAAAAACGGGTATTCGATACTCGAACAAAATTGGCGTAATCGCTTCGAGGAAATTGATATCATTGCCACAATCGATCAGTTTTTGGTGATTGTTGAAGTAAAAACGCGCAGCAACCTCCACTTTGGTAATCCTGAAGATGCCGTGAGTTTGAAAAAACAACGTTTGTTGGTAAATGCTGCAGAAGTGTATATCAACCAAAAAAATAGCAATCTCGAAACCCGTTTCGACATAATTTCAATTGTCGCTCATGACGAAAACCATGCTATCTCGCACATTATGTGGGCCTTCAGTCCTTTTGATTAATGATGAAGATTTTGGGTACTTTTGCAGATTCAAGAAATGACTATGGCCAAGAAAGCGGCGGAGAGCGTTAACGAACCTGAGACAGGCGAAAAACGTCCGAAAAGATTAAAGAAAACTGAACTCGAAGAAGCCCCGCGGGAGCGGCGCACACGAGTAAAAAAGGATGAACCTGCTACCGAAAAAGTGGCTAGAAAAACGGCAAGCGCTGCTTCGAAAGAGGTGGTTGACAAGCCCATCAGAAAACCTCGTGCAGCGAAAGAGATTTCAGAAAGCCCAAAACCAGAACGTGCGCCTTCTACCAAAGCTCCCAAAGAGGATTATGGAGTAGATGCATTTGCTCGACTAATTCCGGGCAAGAAACGTGAGGGAATGGTGAAACGGGCTCCACGTGGCGAAAAACCAACAGGTAATTACAAATCAGAATCTGCGTCGGAAAAACCAGCTAAGGATTTTTTCAAAGAAAGCGATAAACGCGGTGATAATGCAGAATGGGGATCTGACCGTCCTGCTCCTCGAAAACGCGAAGGAATGATTCCTCGCAAAGACAGTTCCGAGAAATCTTCATCTGAACGTCCAACGCGTCGTGATGATAAGCCATTTGAGAAACGCGATTCCGATCGTCCAAAACGTTACGACGATAAACCTTCGGATAAAAAATTTGGTGATCGTCCGACACGTCGCGATGATAGACCATTTGAAAAACGCGATTCAGATCGTCCGGCACGTCGCGATGATAGACCATCGGATAATAAATTTGGTGATCGCCCAGCACGTCGCGCTGATAGACCGTTCGAGAAACGCGATTCAGATCGTCCTGCACGTCGTGATGATAGGCCATCGGATAATAAATTCGGTGATCGCCCAGCACGTCGCGATGATAGACCGTTCGAGAAACGAGATTCGGATCGTCCGGCACGTCGTGATGATAGGCCATCGGATAATAAATTCGGTGATCGTCCGCTAAGACGTGATGATAGAGATTCTGAAAAACGCGATTCGGATCGTCCTAAACGTTACGATGATAAACCATCGGATAAAAAATTCGGTAATCGTCCGCCTCGTCGCGATGATAGACCGTTTGAAAAACGTGATGGAGAACGTTCGGTAGATCGCAAGGGAAAATTTGGAGATCGTCCAGCGCCGAGGGCCCGCTCTGGTGAAGACAAAGATTGGTCGAAACCCATGGAGCAACCCGAATTCCTGAAAGGAAAACGCTCAACACCTTATAGAACGAAGAAAGTGTATGTTCCAACTTTGGAAGACAAAGACGGAAAAATACGACTGAATAAATACATCTCCAATGCAGGAATTTGCTCTCGTAGAGAAGCAGACGACATGATTAAAAGTGGTGTAATAAAAGTGAACGGAAAGATTGTAACCGAGTTGGGAACACGAGTGAGTCCGGATGATAAAATTCAATACGGCGATGAAACGCTAAACAAAGAAGTAAAACGTTACCTCCTCTTAAATAAACCCAAAGACACTATCACAACAGCAAACGATCCTGAAGGTAGAAAAACTGTGATGGAACTTGTAAAAAGTGCTTGTAAAGAACGTCTTTACCCAGTTGGACGTTTGGATAGAACCACTACCGGATTACTTTTAATGACCAATGACGGAGATTTGGCGAAGAAACTCACCCATCCGAGTTATGAAGTAAAGAAGATTTATCAAGTAACGCTCGATAAAAATCTGAAAGCAGTGGATATGAAACGGATTTTGGATGGATTAACACTAGAAGATGGTTTGGCCGAAGTGGATGAAATTGCCTATGTTGGTGAAGGTGCCGACAAATCGGAAGTAGGAATTGCAATCCACTCTGGAAAAAATAGAATTGTACGTCGTATTTTTGAACACCTTGGATACGAAGTGGTGAAACTCGATCGTACTTTCTTTGCTGGGCTTACCAAAAAAGATTTACCTCGCGGGAAATTCCGTTTCCTTACCGAAAAAGAATTAATTATGCTCCGAATGAGCTAAGATTTTAATTGAATATGGCATTAGTAGGAAAAGCTATAAAACGCGCACTTACTCTGCAGAAAACTCTTCGCAGAGTGCGACGACGTCTGAGTCCGGAAAAGAAACAGGAAAAAACATTCCTCAAACTCATCCGCAAAGCACAGAATACCGCTCTTGGTCATGCATATGGCTTCGATGATATTCTTCGTTCGGAAAATCCCTATGCGTTATTTAGTAAGAATGTGCCCTTATTCCATTACGATTCTATTCATGATTCCTGGTGGCATCGGGCGCTCGAAGGAGAGGAAGATGTTGCATGGCCGGGCAAAGTGCAGTATTTTGCTTTGAGTTCAGGAACATCCGGAGCACCGAGTAAAAAAATACCCGTAACGCAAGCCATGATTCGCAGCATGCGGAGAACGAGTGTGCGTCAAATTCTATCGCTTGCCTATTACGATTTACCACCCGAATTATTCGAAAAAGGTATTTTCATGCTTGGCGGATCAACAGACCTTGAGTGGAAATCGAGTTATTATGAGGGCGATTTAAGTGGTATAAACGGAACACAGATTCCATTTTGGTTTCAAGCACATTATAAGCCAGGCAAACGCATTGCGATGGAACGCGATTGGGAAGCCAAGCTAGAAGAAATCGTTCTTGCAGCAAAAGATTGGGACATCGGTATTGTGGTAGGCGTTCCTGCTTGGATTCAGATTGTCATTGAACGCATCATTGAGCATTATAAAGTAGATACCATTCACGACATCTGGCCCAACCTGCGTATTTATGTTCATGGCGGGGTGTATTTCGAACCGTACAAAAAGAGCTTCGAAAAACTGATGTCGCATCCATTAATTTATATTGAAACGTATCTGGCTTCCGAGGGTTTTATTGCATATCAAGGCAGTGAAGTTCATGGTGCCATGGAACTGGTTTTAAACAATGGAATCTTCTTCGAATTTATTCCTTTCAACGATCAAAACTTCGATCATGATGGAATGCCTCTCGAAGGCGCCGAGGTGTTAACATTGGAGCATGTAAAAGAAGGAATCGATTATGCCTTACTCATTTCCACCTGTGCGGGTTGTTGGCGATACATGATTGGCGATACTGTTCGTTTTACCAATCTCGACACTTCGGAAATTATCATTACAGGAAGAACCAAACATTTTCTAAGTATTTGTGGCGAGCACCTGAGTGTCGATAATATGAATCAAGCGGTGATGAAAGCGGGAGATCTTTTTGGAATTAGCATTCCTGAATTTTGTGTTGCCGGAGAAATCGACGATTCCGGTTTCCGTCATAAATGGTATATCGGAACCGACGATCAAGTTGATGCCGATGCATTTCGACTTCAACTTGATGAAGAACTTAAGGTATTAAACGATGATTATGTTGTTGAACGCCGCTCTGCATTGAAAGAAATACGCTTGGAAGTATTGCCTTTGAATTTGTTTTACGATTGGATGCGCTATATTGGCAAAGAAGGTGGACAAAACAAATTTCCTCGCGTATTGAAAAAAGAGCAATTGGCAAACTGGGAAACTTTTATACAAGGAAATAAGGTTTAATGGGAAGTGCGATCTGGAATGGATTCATCATGGGATTGGGCTTAAGCTTTTCGTTTGGGCCTGTTTTCTTTATGCTAATTCAAACCAGTATTGACAAAGGATGGAAAGAATCGCTCATTTTTGATGCAGGTATTTTGCTAAGCGATCTTATCATCCTTGCTTCTGCCATGCTCATAATTTTCACTTTAGGCATTGATATCGATTTTAACAGTCCTAGCTTTCAGTTTTGGTCGGCTCTGATTGGGGCAATTATTTTGATTGCTTTTGGGCTCGTTCTTCTGTTCAATCCTCGAAAAAAAAATAGTTCAAACGAGCTCAACGATATTAAAGAAGTTGCCAAACTGAACCTTTCAGGATTATTTTTCAAAGGACTTGGTATCAACTTTTTAAATCCCTCGGTTTTCTTGATTTGGTTTGGTGCCGTTCCCGCTGTGGCTGGAAGTTTTGGTGGAAATATGCGATTGATTCTCACCTTCTTTTCGAGTACAATGATTTCCTATTTCATCATTGATTTAGGAAAAATTTATACCGCCAGAAAATTAAAACGCTTTCTCACGCCAAGAGCTATCACGAACTTTCACCGTATTTCGGGCGTTTTATTTATTGTTATTGCTCTTTGGCTTTTATTTCGACATTTTAGCAATTCATAGCTATGTATTCTTTTTTTCAAGGGAATTAATGAGGATTTTTTATCGTATCTAATTCCTATAAATTCACTGAGCATTTTATTGTTCAAGTCCTATCCAATCTATAACTAGTCCAAAGTCTTCCTCTTTCTTATTGGCTATTAAAAAACTCAGCTGCTCAATTTTATTAAAATTGAAATTCGGCTTATCCAAATTCCTTCCACGATATTGTGGATAAAATTCGCTAATTGGTAACTTGATAGTTTCCCATTCTCCTGAAGTTGAAAATTGGTGAACATAGGACTCTGATTGTGATGTCTTCCCTTTTATTCGAAATTCATAAGCTTTACCATCTCCTTTTAAACGGAGAATTATGAATTTATCTTCACTACTTAATTCTATGCTTTTATTTAACTGGATTGAAGCAAACCCTCCATAATTTTCCAGAGAAACATGCCCCAAAAATTGACCGTGGCCTTCAGAGGTTAGCACAAGTGAACTCGTTGAAATGCCTCCCATTACATCATCGTTGACAATACGCCATTCTTTGTAATTTGTTTGGCTTGAAAACATATAGACTCTTTTCATATTTATTTGAAAGCTAACACTGATTAATAATGAGATTATTGCAAATTTCATAGTTAAAACTAAAGAGATTAAGCTTGTATTTTAAATCAATAGATTCTAATCGAAACTAAAATTATTAATGACAAAGCAATTTTTAAATGTTAAAAACACAGGATTTAAACAATTCAAAATCAACTTAGTTTAGAAAAATTCCTTTTTACTTCTAAAACAAAAGAATGTATTTCAACTTCTTCAGAATCTATACCTAAGCTTAACCTAACCGTCTCGAATGCTTGTTCCTCGTTTAAACCCATTGCAATAGCTACATGCGAAGGTCTTGGGTCGGATGAGGAACAAGCCGATCCGGTTGAAAATGCGAAGTGCGGAAGTTTCGAAATCAGGAGTGACGATTGAATTCCTTTAATCCGAAAAAATGATGTGTTGCTTAATCGACTTGCTTGATCTGCAAGAATTTGAACATCGAAGTTTTTACGTAATTCGCTCTCGAGTAAATCGCGCAATTGCATCGTTTTCTCTTTATAAATAATCAAGTTCTGAGTAGCTAATTCTGCGGCTTTTCCCATCCCCACAATTGCCGGAATATTGAGAGTTCCAGATCGGCGACTTCCCTCCTGCCCGCCTCCATGAATAAGAGCTTCTAAGGTTACTCGCGGATTTCTTCGTCGTAAATACAGGGCTCCGCATCCCTTGGGACCATAAAATTTATGTGCCGATAATGCCAGCACATCAACTCCCAATTCATCAACATCCACGTTTATTTTTCCGTAGGCCTGAGTTGCGTCACAGATCGTTAAAACTCCATTCGCCCTGGCAATGGAAGTTATTTCACTCATCGGAAAAATGACTCCACTTTCATTATTCGCCAACATGGCTGCTATAAAAACAGTATCCGGACGAATTGCTTTTTGAAATAATTCCAAATCGGGCAGGCCATCTGTTTTTACTGGCAAAAGCTCTATTTCCCAACCTCGGCTTGATAAAGATTTTAGCGATTCCAATACGGCATTATGTTCTGATTCAAACGAAATAATGTGCTTCCCCTTGCTCTCATAACGCGCTGCAATTCCCTTGATTGCCATATTCAACGACTCGGTTGCTCCTGATGTAAAAGTTATTTCGGAGGGTGAAGCGGCTATCAATTTAGCAACCTGCTCTCGAGCTATATCAAGAGCTTCGGAAGCTTGCCATCCATAAGTATGTATGCTCGAAGCATTCCCAAAATATACGTTGAAATAGGGCAACATACATTCTAACACCATCGGATTTACTGGTGTTGTGGCATTGTAATCGAAGTAAACCGTTTTCTTAAGCATATACTTTCTCGTTCAGCCAGCGGTAATAATGAATGATTTCATCTTCGGAAGTATGTTCTTTCAACTCCGATAATAATTGATCTATTTCGAGTCGAATCGATTTATCTCTTAACCCACCAGGTAGTTCCAAGGAACGATTAGCCAATTGAAACAAGGTTGCTTCCCGACTGCTCGATTGCAAAGTAAACTCGACCATAAACTCTTTCAATATTTGTTCATAGCGGTATTTCCAAAAATCGGTATCGCCCAATTCGAAACGAATAATCAACTCGGAAAGAGCAATTTTAAATCGCAAGGATACATCCGCTTTTTTATAACTATCGAGCAGAAATAATTTGGTGAGATTCTTAATCGACAGACTGTATTTTTTCAAATCAAAATAACTCGTAGCTAAATTCAAATAAATGAAGAGTTCGTAAAAAGGCATCTTCTTCACATTGGGTTTAAGCTGCATTTCTTTCAACAAATCAATGGCCTTGGGAATGTCGGATGTGCTGTAATTATTCACCAATGCATTGTAGTAAAAGATTTCGTATTTCTCAAAATGCACGCGGTTAAACTCTTGCATTGACGCATATAACTTTTCAGCAAATGCCAAAGATTCCTGAACTTTCCCATTCTTGAATAAGGTATTCACTATATAGGTAAGCAGCTGTAGTTTGGTATCGTGGTTGTTTTTATTGAAAATATTGTCGTTCAAAAATTCACTCCAAATCTGAAGTAAATACACCTCCAAATTAAGGTAATCGTGGCGTTGAAGCAATAACTGACTAACCAATCCATACAATTTAATACGAAATCGGGGCGATGCTAATACCACTTTTTCATCGGCAAATTGCTTGGTTACATTCTCGAGAATTTGCAAAAACGAAAATTCCTGACTACCGAAATTCTGAGTTACTTTTAATCTGTACGACACAACCGCAAGCACATCGTCTAATTGCCGAATTCTAGCCAATGCTAAGGAATTCTCTTTCCGCAGTTCAATATAAGTTTCTGGATCAATGGTCAATAATGTATGCGACAACTGAATATATTCACCATAGATGCTATCCAAAAGCTCATGGTTCTCGATGCGCTTTGCCTTTTGTTCTGCCTTTTTTAAGAAACTAACAGCAATTTGATGCTGACTTTTGGAACAATAAATTCTTACTAAAGAAAGAAGTTGAAAAAGCTGCAATACCTCATCATCGTTATTATGCTGAAGCACCAAGGATTTATTTAAATCGTCAATTAAGCGATTTTTCAGTCGGTAGAATGCATTTTTATCTCCATGACCATAAAGCTTTTGAACGATTTTATTTTCATCATTCTTCTCGGGATTCTTTCTAATGAAATCGAGCAGAGCAATATCTTTTCGCTCAATCTCAGCACCCTGGCGATGTGCGAAGATTTTAAAAAAACGAATCTCCTCTTTGCTTAATCCATCTACAATCTGATAAAATACATCCATAATTAATATTCGCTGAATGAGTAAGAATATTGCAAGTTTAATAAAAATCCTTGACGCTTTTCATTACTTTTGATTGCAGCTAAAGATTATGCGAACACACAGCCCATTTTCGAAAATAATTACACCAATCCGAACCTCATTTTCAGCAATAGGTTCGCAGATATTTTTATTGTTGATTTTGATGTATGCTCAAATTGGAAATAGCCAATCAATCAGCATCTCCAACTTTAGTATGCCGGATACTGTTTTTCAAAATTCGGTTGCCGATGTTCAGTTCACCATTCAAAATACGAGCGACTCATTAAATATCCTTGGAAACCTTAAACTAAATTTCCGCAACGAAACATTAAATAATCAAACTGAACCGCTTGGAGGTTTTAACGCTATTCAATTTATTGCTCCTCTTCAAACCAGAACATTCAATACAATCGTTCCAATAACGCCTCAGTATTTTTTAGAAGGTGGAAATACCGTTGTAATTTGGCCTTCGTTTGTTGGTCAACCCGTTGCTACCGACGATTCGATTCGATTTAACATTTTTGTAGAGAATCTCATTGGATTCAATTCGGTTCAGGGCAATTCTTCCTTCATTATCCAAAATCCGGTTGGCAATAAATTACAGATACATACAATGGGTAAAGCAAAATTGCCGAAACAAATTTGCATTCGCGATTTACAAGGAAAATCTTTATTGAACATTGAGCACTACATCTCCGAAGACATCGATATGTCTGGCATTGCGCCCGGAATTTACTTCCTCGAAATGCTGCTCGAAGATGGCAGAAGTATCACCCAAAGAATTATACGTTCCGGTGATTGATTTTTAGCAACAATTATTCAAATTGCGTGTTTAGAAAAACGCTTTCTTAGAGTACTTTTGCAAAAAACTAACACATGATTTCGCTTACCGAATCCAGTCTTTATTGTAACAGCTTAACTGCTTATAAACGTTTCAAGACCCGCGAAGTCATGATTGGCGATTTAGCCCTTGGCGGCGATAATCCGATCCGGCTGCAGTCCATGACTACAACCGACACCATGGATACCGCAGCGACTGTAGCTCAAAGTATCCGCATGATAGAAGCTGGATGCGAGATCGTTCGTATTACAGCTCCAAGTATTAAAGAAGCGCAAAACTTAGAAAACATCCGCAAGGAATTACGAAATCGCGGATACAACACTCCTTTAGTTGCCGATATTCACTTTACGCCCAATGCGGCCGAATTGGCTGCACGTATCGTGGAAAAAGTGCGTGTTAATCCAGGAAATTACGCCGATAAGAAGAAGTTCGAACATATCGACTACACCGATTTTGCTTACGAAGCAGAACTCGAACGGATTCGCGAACGCTTTACTCCTTTAGTGAAAATTTGTAAGGAATACGGCACTGCCATGCGAATTGGAACAAACCACGGTTCTTTATCCGACCGCATCATGAGTCGCTACGGCGATAGTCCGCTGGGCATGGTGGAATCGGCGATGGAATTTTTAATGATTGCCGAGGAAAATAATTTCTACAACCTCGTTTTGTCAATGAAATCATCCAACACGCAGGTTATGGTGCAAGCTTATCGACTTTTGGTGAGTAAAATGATTGACAAGGGAATGAATTACCCTTTACATCTTGGAGTTACAGAAGCGGGTGAAGGCGAAGATGGTCGAATTAAATCGGCTGTTGGAATTGGAACTCTTCTCGAAGATGGTTTGGGAGATACCATTCGTGTTTCATTAACCGAAGAACCCGAATTTGAAATTCCAGTTGCCAAAACTCTTGCCGAAAGATACAAGCAGCGCGAAAGCCATTCTCCCATTCCGGAAATAAAGGCATATCCTATTGATCCATATAATTATTCAAGAAAAAAATCCAACAGTGTAAATAATTTGGGCGCTGATAATGTGCCAAGGATAGTTCTCGATTTTAGTCAAATTCCTCTTGAAAATCCTGCTGTTTTACATCGCGCTGGTTATTCATATTCGGTGCCGCTCGACAAATGGAATCTAAATGATCAAGCTTGCGATTACATATATACTGGAAAACAAATTCCGGCTTTTGATGTACCTGGAACGCTTGGCTTAATTGTCGATTTAGCTGCTTGGGAATCCACTCGATTTAACCACTTCCCACTTCTTAGTAGTAATGAATACATTGCATCGAATCTTGAGAATTCTCAACTTAAATTTGTTTCACTTAAGTTATCGGAATTAAATTCGGAATTTATTGCGAAGCTTCAAAATGACACACATGCTGTCTTGGTTGTATCAACAGAAAACACGCATGCAATGCCTGAGATTCGTAGGTTTTTTGTGCTGTGCATGGAACATGGAATTGAGAATCCGATTATCATCAAACGCAATTACAATCATTCCGATTTATCCGAATTTCAAATTCATGCAGCAAGCGATTTGGGCGGATTATTAATTGATGGCTTGGGTGATGGAATTTGGCTGTGTACCGAAAATGATCTGCCATCGATTAGAAACACCAACCAAACCGCATTTGGAATTCTTCAAGCTGCACGTGTTCGAATATCAAAAACGGAATACATTTCCTGTCCTTCATGTGGTCGTACATTATTCGACCTACAAGAAACAACCGCTAAAATTCGCAAACGAACCGATCACCTCAAAGGTCTAAAAATAGGCATCATGGGTTGCATTGTAAATGGACCGGGCGAAATGGCAGATGCAGACTTCGGTTACGTTGGAACCGGAATCGGGAAAATTACCTTGTACAAAGGCAAAGAAGTGGTTAAGCGAAACGTACCTGCTGAACAAGCGGTTGACGAGCTAATCCAACTCATAAAAGATAATGGCAAGTGGGTTGAGATGTCTATTTAGTAGATTTTTCTCATTTAAAAACACTTCAACAAGACCCATTTCGTTCGATTTCTTACGCAAGATTTTACGTGCTGAAATTCTGCAAACAATTGATATAGTGTCATTTCATAAATTAGGATGTGGATTTTAATTGCTTAATGAGTAATTTCTTTCATAGGTAAGAAGTTCAAACAATGCTGCGTCTATTAGCGCAACTTAAAAGATGTTTAAAGGGTAATAAGGGGGAATGATAAACACATTATTTGAAACCCAAATTATGAAACTACTTTACACTTTTAAAAAAGCGACAAGCCTCCGACTGGCTTTACTAGCATTGTGCTTCACGTTAACGGCTTCTTTAAATGCAACGTCTTATGTATGGAACGGATCTGTTTCAACACAATGGGGCGATGCAGGAAACTGGACTCCCGCTGGAATTCCAGACATTGGCGACGATGTAACCATTAACAGCGCAACGAACAACCCGGTATTTGAAGAAATATCCGGGCTAAACAATTTTACCCTAAACTCGGGCACGCTCAATCTATCTGCTTTTACCATTGTATTATATGGTACAGCAAATTTTAATGGCGGAACTATTTCGAACGGAAACATTGCATTTGTTTCGGGTTCGAATGCTAACTTTAGCGGAACAGCAATAAGCTGCGGCGTTACGGGCTCACTAAGCGATGTCTACTTTAACGGAAGCACATTCGATAATGCGGTTTCATTAACACGTTCCAGTTCGAACGATGTAATGTGTGATGGAGGAAACACATTTAAATCAACATTAAGTTTAATCAACTCAGGAACTGGCTCCATTACATTTTCAAACGTTTCGGCTGATACTTATCAATCACTTGCATCTTTTACAGTTAACAACACCGGTTTAATTCTCCTTGCACATACAGCAACCGGCACGCAATTTCAAGGAGGCATACAATTTAACTCGAGTGGAACAAGTTTAGGAATTCGACTCGGACAAAATGGAGGAACCTCAACTTTAAGCAGTGGACAAACACTTAATATAGGTGGAAGTGGGTTTTCAGTTGGCGATTTACGATTGAAAAACTTAACACAAACGGGGTCAACAGCACAAACATTAACGCTAACAGGAACAGCTTCAATGTATATTGAATCCGGCTGTACATTCAACGCGGATATTACATTTTCTTCTCCTCAAGTTTACTTAAATGGAGCAACTTACCAAGGAATGACTTCTATTTCGAAAACGAGTTCAGGGAATAATCAGAGCTTGGGAGGAAATACCTTTAACGGAGCAACAACCATTAGAGGCGCTGGAAGTGGTGATTTTATTTTAGGCGTTTCTAATCCCGATAGTTTTAATTCTACATCCGTTTTCACCAATACAGGAAGCGGAACTCTTTTTGTAGCACATGTAGCTGCAGGGACCACCTTTGCTAATAATGTTCAAGTTAACTCTACCGGATCAAGCAAAGGTATTCGCTTTGGTCAAACAGGCGGAAGCTCAACTCTTGCCAGTGGCAAAACCATTACAGTTGGTGGTTCAGGATTTACAGCAGGGAGTTTACGTTTAAGAAATTTCACTCAAACAGGTTCAACCGCTCAGAGTTTTAATATTACTTCAGGAACTGCTGGACTTTATCTCGAAACAGGTACAACATTTAACGGTGCCGTTAACTTTACATTTCCACAATTATATTTGAGTGGTTCAACTTTCGCAAGCACAGCTACACTTGTTAAAGGTGGCGCAACCGACAATACGGGTTCGGGAGGCAATACATTCTCGTCAACAACATCTATTACCAATAGCGGTTCAGGTCGTTTAATTTTAGGATCGACTAACCTGGATACTTTTGAAGGAAATCTTACTGTTACAAGTTCAGGTAGTTCTACTGTTCAATTCGCACAAACTTCATCGGGAACTGTTTTTAATGGCAACATCATCATCAATTCAACAGGTTCAAGTCTAGGTGTTAAATTTGGACAAAACGGAGGTACGTCAGTGCTTGCCGACACCAAAACAATTACCATTGGAGGAAGTGGATTTTCCACTGGTGATTTGGCCATTAAAGGTCTAACCCAAACGGGAACTACTTCACAAAGTATTACAGAACTTTCGGGAGACGCCAGTTTGTTATTAGAAACAGGAACCGTATTTAATGGTGATGTAACATTTGCAAGTCCTCGTTTATTCTTAAACGGTGCAACATTCAATAGCATCGCTTCATTCACAAAAAACAGCTCTCTATCGGATGCAAGTGAAGGAGGAAATACATTCAATGCCAATGTGGGAATTTTCAATACTGCCGATGGAGAAATGATTCTTGGTAACTCAAATCCTGATATTTTCAACGGCAATTTAACACTCAATAATTCTGGTTCTGACGCAATTAATCTTGCGTATGGATCAACGGGAAATGAATTTAATGGAAATATACAAGTGAATTCAACCGGTAGTTCTGCTGGAATTCGATTCGGTCAAAATGCAGGTACATCTTCGCTTGCAAGTGGCAAAACCATTAGTATTGGAGGATCTGGATTTACTTCGGGAGATTTACGTTTGGCTTATTTTGTTCAGATTGGATCAACCAGCCAATCACTTACTTCTTTTGGAACCGATGTTGAACTTTACCTTTCGGAAGGTTCTGAATTTAATGGCAGCTCTGCATTTACTTGCTCCAATATTTATCTAGATGGAACAACGTTTAATAATAGTACAACTATTGTAAAAACGGGAGCCGGGTTTAATTTATCCAATGGAGGAAACACATTTGGCGGGGTTACAAGCATTTCCAATACAGGAACAGGTTCATTTATATTGGCTGGAACGGTTGCGGATACATACAATGAAAATGTTACTTTCCTTCAAACAAATGCGTATACACTTTATCCTGCTTACAATGTAAACAGCAACTTCAAGAAAAATATCTCAACCGTTGGATCAAACACTGCGGTTGTTTTTGGAAGCAATGGCGGCCGAGTGACATTGAATGGTACAACTGCGCAATCAATAAATGGAGATGCTGCAAAAATGCCAGATTTCTTTAATATGACATTAAGCAAAGCATCTAACAATGTTACCTTGAATGTTCCAATTCTAGTATCAAACAATCTAACCTTCTCAAGTGGAAATCTAGTAAGTAATTCAACCAACTTGCTTAAACTATTAGACAATGTTAGTGTAACAGGCGTTTCAAATAGTAGTTACGTTGATGGCCCTGTTCGTAAAGAAGGGAACGATGCTTTCACATTCCCGATTGGGAAAAGTGGATATTATCGTCCCATTGGAATTTCGGCTCCGTCAAGTACAGCTGATCATTTTACAGCAGAGTTTAACTTAGCCGATTCGGACGGAACCTATGCGCATACTTCAAAAGATGCTTCTCTAGACCATCTAAGCCATTGCGAATACTGGATTTTAAATCGCACAGCCGGATCATCGAGCGTATCGGTTACAATGACATGGAATGGAACCAGCTGCGGAGTTTCTGCATTGAGCGATTTACGTGTAGCTCGCTGGGATGGAAGTATGTGGAAAGATCATGGAAATGGTGGCACAACAGGAAATACAAGTGCTGGGTCGATTGCATCGGGAAGTTCAATAAGCAGCTTCAGTCCATTCACCCTGGGTTCTATAACAACCGAAAATCCGCTACCAATCGAATTAATCAGTTTCACTGCTACGCCTTCAAACAATCAAGTAAATGTTAGTTGGACTACCGCATCCGAAATAAACAACGATTTTTTCACAATTGAATCGAGCAATGATGCTGTTAATTTCAAAGAAGTTTCACGTATGTCGGGAGCAGGAAACAGCAACAGCATGCTAACTTACAGCACGGTTGATACAAATCCTTATTCGGGAGTTTCCTACTACCGTTTAAAGCAAGTTGATTATGATGGTAAGTTCGTTTATTCCAACATGGAGGTTGTTAATTTGAACTCACTTTCCGAATTGAATATGGTTGTGAGTCCTAACCCAGTAATTGGAATAGTTGATATTCGATTAGACTCCGATTACTTTGCAAATCCTACAATCGAGGTGCGCGATGTACAAGGAAGAATTCTTCTCGTTAAGAATAACTTAAGCGTTATCAAAGGTAAATCTGTGAATGTCGACTTAAGTGAATTGCCACAGGGATTATATTTTATTCAAGCAAGCGAGAATGGGAAATCAATCAGCAAGCGCATCGTTAAAAACTAAAGGAATTCATTACTAATAAAAAAAGGGTGCTTGAATCAAGCACCCTTTTTTTGTTAAATATGTATCGCTCTATTTCCTGTTGCGGCAAGAGCGGCTTCTCGTGTAGCCTCAGAAAATGTTGGATGAGCATGACTAATCCGTGCAATATCTTCGGCGGAAGCACGAAACTCCATCGCAACAACAGCTTCGGCAATCATATCGGCGGCACGCGGGCCAATAATATGAACTCCTAAAATCTCATCTGTTTCGGCATCGGCAAGCATCTTAACCAATCCGTCTGTATCCATACTGGCGCGCGCTCTACCTGAAGCTTTAAAAGGAAAACTTCCCGTTTTGTAAGCTCGTTTATCGGCCTTTAATTGTTCTTCGGTATAACCAACACTTGCAACTTCTGGCCAGGTATAAACCACGTTTGGAATAAGTAAATGATTGATATGAGGCTTTTGTCCGGCAATCCACTCGGCCACAAATGTTCCTTCTTCTTCTGCTTTATGCGCCAACATTGCTCCTCGCACCACATCACCAATTGCATAAATATTCGAAACAGCAGTTTGGCAATGTTCATTTACAGGAATCTTCCCGCGTTCGTCGGCTGCAAGACCTGCATTTTCCAAACCTAGCGAATCAGTATACGGTCTTCTTCCTGTCGAAACTAAAACGACATCGCCTTTTAGTTCAAGTGGAGCTCCATCTTTCAATGCTTCTGCAGTAACAGTAACATTTTTCCCTTTCGTGATTGCTCCGGTTACTTTGTGTTGCAAATAAAATTTAAAGCCCAATTTCGAAAGCACTTTCTGAAGTTCTTTGCGCATCGTGCTATCAAATGCTCCGCAAATTGTGTCGGTATATTCTACCACCGAAACCTCTGCTCCTAAACGTGCATAAACAGAACCCATTTCCATTCCAATAACGCCACCTCCAATAATAATGAGATGCTTTGGAACTTCTTTCAAGTTCAAGGCTTCGGTTGAAGTAATAACGCGTTTCTTATCAATCACCACACCCGGAACTGACGATGGTTTAGATCCTGTGGCAATGATGATATGTTTCGCTTGAACATCAACAATAGATTTATCTTCTTGTGTGATACGAACGGTTGTAGCATTTACAAATGATCCATGTCCGTGTAAAACCGTTACTTTATTTTTCTTCATCAAATAATCAATCCCAGCAACTGTCTGACTTACCACCTCATCTTTACGCTTCACCATTTGAGGCAAATCGACCTTCAAATCCTTTAGTTGAATTCCATGTTCGGCAAACGTGTGGCCCGCATTGTAAAAATGTTCCGAAGAATCCAACATGGCTTTCGATGGAATACATCCAACATTGAGGCAAGTTCCTCCTAAGGTTGAATAGCGCTCGATTAAAGCTGTTTTCATTCCAAGTTGTGCGCAACGAATAGCAGAAACATATCCACCCGGACCTGCACCAATAATAACTACATCAAAAGAATCCATAAATAGAGAAAAGTAAATGAGGCCTCAAAAATACAAAAGCCGTAGACATTTATGCCGACTTTTTACGATTACGAAAGCGCATCAAGAATGGCCAGCATATTAGCCAAATTGAAAACACGGATGCCGCGCGTCCAAACAAATCGCCGGTATATGAAAATACTGTTCGTGAGTTGTTCAAATGAATTTCGCCTTTTATAGCAGCTTGTTTCCAGTAAGGTTGAGCTTGAGAAATATCGCCACGTTGATTTATGAAACAACTTATTCCAGTATTGGCGGCACGTACTACGTTTCTTCGATTTTCGATGGCGCGTAAACGTGCGTATGCTAAATGTTGTTTGTACCCTGGCGTATCTCCCCACCAGCCATCGTTAGTAATAATGGCAATAAAGTTAGCGCCACCAGCAACATATTTTCTCATAAAATCGCCATAAATAGATTCATAACACACCGAAGGCGCCAAACGTTGGTTCGCATCTAATCCTTTTAAAACGGTACGTTCCGATTGGGTTCCTAGCGTTCCGGTTGTTCCGCCCAAATCGATGGCGAACGATTCGATATGTTTAAACAACCATGGAAATGGCATTTGCTCCACACCCGGAACCAATTTCGATTTATGGTAGGTTTTAATTCCAACCGAATTGATAAGCATGGCGGTATTGTAAGCATCGTAATAAACCTCTCCACCAGTAGCTTTTCGGGCAGTGAATGTTTCTTGTCCTGGCTGGAATATCGTATGGGTTTCAGCGCCAATGAGCACATTCAATTTTGGAAAGGAGTCGCATAGTGCCTTGAATTCCAAAAGACGTGGCTGCTTAGTAAGGTTGGATTCGTCCATCGAACCCACCAAGGCCGTTTCGGGTCCAATGAGCCAATCGGTGTTTTTGTCGACAACTGAATGTGATAATTTTAGAATTCGTTCCATTTGTTCGGAGAGCATTCCGAAATCAAATTTTTCCCCGTATGGATCTACATTGGGCTGAATGATTGCGATGTTTGCTGGTGCGCCTTGGTCTTCAGCATGATAAAAATATAAGCCCAAAGAGGCTATCGAAGGAATTAATAACCCCAATAATACGTATCGAAATTGACGCTTTACAGAAGTTTCTTTCTCTTGTATTTTACTTCGTAGGATGGAAAAAATGGCAATATTAACGAGTAAAATCCAAAGCGAACCACCCGATGTTCCAGTAAACTCGTACCATTGAATGAGCTGAGTAGAGTTTGCAAAAACATTACCCAAAGTGAGCCAAGGCCAAGATATTTCCCAAGTATGGTGAAGAAATTCGAAGGCGAGCCAGAAAACAGGGAGGTAGTATAAGGAGTTTGATGCAGGTAGTTTTTTTCGAGCAGCATGGAAGAACGTGAATGTTCCTGCCATCAGCGCAGAATTTGCGAAAAATGCCAGCAATGCACCTTCCATGGAAGCATTTACAACCCACCAAGTAGTTCCAATATTCCAAATGAAAAAACTCAGATATGCATAAGCAAACAACTTTAAATTATTATACGATCCTCGAGTTTGAAAGAGCGTTTCTTCTATACTAAGCAGGGGAACAAATGCCAAAAAAATTAAGGGCGAAAAACCACTAACCGGCCAAGAAGCAACAAGCAATAAACCCGATAATAATGCAAGAAGCAATAATCGAAACGTATTTTTCATTGATGATCAATTTAAGTTTTATTGATTCTTGTATAAAAAAGAAAGCCGGTTTCAATGACTGAAACCGGCTTCAAAACTAGCGGTATTTATTTGAAATAAATCAATTTGCAACCTGCATTTTTCGTGATGTTATCAATTGCCCCTTGTCGCTGTAAATACTCAGGAAATAAAGACCATCGGCTATCCCGCGAACAGGAATTTGAATGGACGATTTACCTTGCAGAAACGAATTAGTTTGCGTCCACGTAACTTGACCTGTTATCGATGTCATGGTCATGGTCAATGAGGCTGGCTTCATCAATTCAATATTCAAATTCGCCAATGAGTTTGATGGATTTGGATATATATCAGCTTGAATAGCCGATGTTTCATAGCTTACAATTCCAGAAATTTCATCACCCATCACAAGATCTATTGTTACACCGGGTGTTTGTTCCGACAATGTAAATTCTATTGGCAAGCAAGTCATACCGGGTTCATCGGCCATTAAACGATAAGTCCCATAAGCTAAATCAGGAATAGCGAATGCACCTGAATTATCAGTTCTAACCCAACGTTGTGGAACGCCTGCAAGATCGGTAATGATAACCTGAGCGCCCAAAACTGGCGACATCAAAGATGAAAGCTCTGGATTACTTAATCGGAATGGTCCATCGTCGATGCTTCCACCTACATATCCATTTCCACCTGGGTTTGATCCGTAAATTAAAGAGATGTTGTAAAAATCTCCACTTTGCGTTAAATAGATGGGCTCAGCATCGAACCAATAATATTGGCTTCCGAAATAAGTTGGCACATAATCATTGTAATATGAAGAACTATCAGACAATCCAGCTCGAACAAGGTAAATGCCTTCGGAAAGATTGGTGAAAATGTAGCTTCCCATATTGTTCATCGGATATTGCCCAATAAGTTCTACACTTGAGCTTAATGTATCTAAGCTGTATAGTTTCACTGAACCTATATCGATAACGTTCGAACCGACACTAATAACACCTCCTAAATACAATCCGCCAATAGTATCTGGCACACCAACATATACTTGAAGACAATAGCTATCTGAACAAGAACCTGTACTCATATCCAAACATACTTGGTAAACACCGGTAGTATCAAACGAATGTAATGGTGCAACCTCATTGCTATATGTCCCATCAGCAAATTGCCAGATAAAAGAGGCATTGAGGTCTGAACTCATATTACCAAAAGCCACCTCGTTTGTTGCTGTATTTGAAATGTATGAAGTGAACATTGCCGTACATCCATTCAAGGTATCGGGCACTACCGTTAAGGAAATGCAGGTTGAATCGGAACACAATCCATTTACATCAGAAACGGAATGGCAAACAGTATACGTTCCGGGCGCAAAACCAAACAAAGGACTATAGCTTGAAGATGTTTGTGCATCGCTGGTTACCCAAGAGTGAATTACTGCGGCAGTATCACCAGGATAGGCTGAATAAAACTGATACGGAAACATAGATGGATTAGGCACATCCCCAACATAACTATACTGAATGGATGCATCACACGTAATTGACGAATCGGGCTGACCTGTATGAATTAGGGAACCACCCCATTGACAACCGGTTTCAAAGATAATTGCCAGAACAACCTCGATGGATGCATACGCTGTTCCCGCAGGGATAGATGCATTGCTTTGCATGGAGCTAAAGAATTCCATTGCCGTGCCATTGCTGTCGTATGTTGCAATATTCCAATTATATGAAGCAATTTCAGCACCCCCATTTACTGTGAACTCAGGCCAACCATTTGAGCCATACCCTGCAACGATATCGGCCGTGCAGGAAGTATCGGGCGAAACACTCATAGTGTCGCAAAAAGTCGCATTACATAAGCTAAACTCATTGGTAAGGTTCAGGCAAATAGACACCGTGCCAGCATCGAGCGGAATTGTGAAGCCCGGATTTGATGAAGTTTCATTATCGGCCAAGATTCCGTAAACCGAACTCTCAACGGTGTAGCTGTATGAGTTACCCTCGACGTGGGGATTTAGGGGCCATGTATAGAAATTATCATTATTCCAGAAGGTATATGTAAATTCTGCCGAACAGGTATTCACTATCGTATCGCAATAGGTGGCGACACATCCGGTTTCGACATTATAATAGGTCATGCAAATAGACCCGGGATTGTTAGGAGAAGGATAATTAAAGGTATAAGGATATCCTACAAGTCCCAAGCCATTAGCTCCAAACCCGTTAATGGTCCATGAGATTCCTGCTGCGGGTGTTGGTAGACTTAACGGACTAACAGTAAATGTCCCGTTACCGTTATCGATCACGTTAAATACTGCATCGCATTGTGGTTCGGTACCAAAATAATTGAAAACGCTACATACTGTATCAGCGCATGCCTCATTGATTCCAACAATATGGCAAACAGAATAGCTACTGTTTACTTCATAGGAATGAAATGGCATCTCCAACGTTGAAGAAGAACCATCACCAAAGGTCCACAGATGATAAGCACTTGAGTCATTGGCTACGCCGATGAATTGATAGCTGCTATCGGCAAGCAGTGGTCCTGTTTGAGAAAATTGTGCGTTGCAGGGCGATGGATTCGAATTTTCAGCACATATCTGAAAATCGACATTCGCAACATCAATTGTTCCTTGATTGTTGGAAACAGTATCTGCAATTAGAGAACTATCACAATCCATTGTCTGAACAATAAACAATTGATTAGGTCCGGTTACACTGCCATCTGAAATGGTATCGCTATAAAATCCATTCGCATTGGTGTAAACGGTTTCTGTCATGCCCATGCCTGAAATAGTTACGGGCCAGTTGGAAACGGCAAAACTCGTTTGGGCATTGGAAACATATCCCTGAATAATTAAATCATTTGGACTTACCTGAGCAAAAGCAGCTATGCTAATAATCAAGAATAAAATGGAAGAAAGTATCTTTTTCATATAGTTTGAGTTTATGAAGACAAATGTGATTTAATTCTGCAGACAAACCAAAATTTGATTTCAAACTCCTTACGCATTCAAATTTTAATTTCAATTCTAAAAATCAAATATAACAAGAAATACAGAAGTTTTTTCTTTTTCATCCGAAATCTATTTAAGCCTGTTTCCAATGATTAATTCGTCATTGATTTGCCTTACTTTTGCCGCAATGTTGTCGAGAATTGGTTTGTACATTCGATATTGGATTCATTCCAAAGGCCCCAATCGGGTGCATTCACCATTTGTATTTAATCTATACACCAACATTATTCTTAGTGATAAGCATTTTTATGCGTTTCAGGCAATCGAGAAAATAAGAGAGCAACTTCTAAAATCCGAACAAATTATTTCCGACCCCGATCCAGGCGCAGGCTCAAAAGGAGTTTTGAAAACCCGCAAAGTAAAAGTCATTGCTGCAAACAGTTTGCTTTCTCCCAAACAAGGCCGCATTCTTTTCCGTTTAGTGGAGCACTTTCAACCGAAAGTAATTTTGGAACTGGGTAGCTCTTTGGGAATTTCTGCATTGTACTTGGCAAAAGCATCGCAGGCTGCGGTGCACACCATTGAAGGGCAAGAAAGCATTGCGAAAATTGCGAAGTCGGTTTTTAATAAAGGAAAAGTAGACACCATCCAGCTTCATATTGGTCTCTTTGAAGATGTATTTCCCGATCTACTCAATTCCTTGAAAAGCATTGACTTTTTATATATGGATGGAAATCATACTTATGAAGCAACACTGCGGTATTTCGAACAAATTCGACCATACTTAAACGACAACTCCATCATTGTGGTGGACGATATTCGTTGGAGTGTTCCGATGATGAACGCTTGGGAATGGCTTTCGAAGCAGGAAGATATTCATGTTAGTATCGACCTTCAAAAATTCGGATTGTTATTTTTCAGAAAGGCGCAAGTGAAAGAACATTTTATTCTCAGTGTTTAATTGCTTTATTTTGTAGCTCGTTTAGGAAATACGTAGGTTTGGAATCCCATGAATACAACAACAAATGTGATTAAACTCCGGAACATTGTCCGGGATTTTAAACTGGGTGCTGAAACCATTCAGGTACTCCGATCAATCGATCTTGATATTAATCGTGGCGAATATGTTGCCTTGATGGGACCATCGGGATCGGGAAAATCAACCTTAATGAATATTTTAGGTTGCCTCGACACTCCCACTTCGGGCGAATATGAATTGAACGGGCAACAGGTTTCCAGCTTAAGCGACAACGATCTCGCTGAAATTCGGAACAAAGAAATTGGGTTCATCTTTCAGACGTTTAATTTATTACCACGATCGACTGCTCTCGACAATGTGATTTTACCCTTGATTTATGCGGGTGAAAATAAAACAGATCGCGAAGCAAAGGCACGTAAATCGCTCGACCAAGTAGGTTTGAGTGATCGTATTATGCACAAACCCAACGAACTTTCGGGTGGACAGCGCCAACGGGTTGCTATTGCCAGAGCATTGGTAAACTCGCCATCCATTTTACTTGCCGATGAACCAACCGGAAATCTCGATACCAAAACATCTATTGAGATTATGGGTTTATTACACGAGATACATTCGCAAGGAAATACCATTATCATTGTTACACACGAAGAAGATATTGCTCAACACGCCCACCGAATCATTCGTTTGCGCGATGGCATCATAGAAAAAGATTCTGTGAATGAAGATATTCGAGTGTATCAAAAAGCATAATACTGAAGTTTAATTCTGTTTATTTAAAATGAAAATTTATACCCGTACCGGCGATTCCGGAGAAACATCGCTTCTTGGAGGAACACGCGTTCCGAAACATCATATTCGCATTGAAGCATACGGAACGCTCGATGAATTAAACTCACACATCGGCTTGCTTCGCGATCAGGAAATTAGCGAAGACTCGAAGATTCAACTTCTTGAAGTACAAGACCGTTTGTTTACTTTAGGTTCTCACCTCGCTTCCGATCCCGAAAAAAGCAAAGCTAAAATTCCGGCAATACACGAAAATGACGTGGTTTTTCTTGAAAATGCTATCGATACAATGAACGAAACACTGCCCGAAATGCGGAGTTTTATATTGCCTGGCGGACATTCGGTTGTCTCAATCTGTCATATTGCACGTTGTGTTTGCAGAAGAGCGGAGCGGAATATTGTGCAGCTTTCCGAAATCAGTTCGGTGGAGGAAATTATTGTTCGTTATATCAACAGATTGTCCGATTACCTTTTCGTTTTGTCTCGGAAAATTAGCTCCGATCTTCACGCTATTGAGACGCCTTGGAAGCCTCGCATGTAGTGAAGCATTTTTTAAATAACGTCGCATTCAATATTAATCAAACGTTAAAACTTTAATTTGCTGTTGAACAGGCAATTAATTTATTCACCTTTTGGTTGATTGTGTTTCCTTATTTCTATTTTTGCGGAAAGTTGATAATGAATACTGAAAAAGCAGTTTTTATCCACTGAAACTTATAATACATTCAAATTATGTACTGGACACTAGAACTAGCCTCTTACTTAGAAGATGCACCTTGGCCTGCAACCAAAGACGAGTTGATTGACTTTGGAATTCGTTCAGGTGCTCCTTTGGAAGTAATTGAGAACTTACAAGAAATTGAAGATGAAGGTGAAGTATACGAAACTATAGAAGAAATTTGGCCGGATTATCCAACCAAAGACGACTTCTTTTTTAACGAAGACGAATATTAATTCTCATTTTCAAAAACATTTTGAAACGCAGTTCTTTAATTAGAGCTGCGTTTTTTGTTTTTTGGAAGGTCTTGAAACAGAAAACTAAAAATATTAGAACCTATTTATTAAGAAGTTGGACCTGCTTCTATTTACGTATTCTTTGCGTATATTTGCACGTATAAAATATTGGCTATGGACACAAAATTAACCTTGAAGCTGGAACAATCCGTGATTGAAAAGGCTAAAGACTATGCTAAAAGACAAAAGACAAGTTTGTCTAGATTGATTGAGAACTATCTTTTAAATATAACAGATGAAGAAGATGTTCAGGAGAAAATCACACCCTTAGTTAGAAGTCTATCTGGAATCATCGATTTACCAAATGATTATGATCATAAGAAAGATTATGCTGATTACTTGGCAAAAAAATATTAAAAATGGAACGGATTTTTGTTGATTCAGATATTATTCTGGACATGCTTGGAAATCGAGAACCATTCTACAAACATGCTGCTGAACTATTCTCACTTGCTGATAAAGGCGACATTCAGTTATTTGTTTCATCGCTATCATTTGCCAATTTGAATTATTTGCTCTCAAAACAATATTCAGCAGACCAAGCGAAAAAGAAATTGTTGAAATTTAAAACCTTAGTTTCTGTGCTCTCTGTTACGGATAAAATAGTTGAACTTGCTTTATCTTCAGATTTTAAAGATTTCGAAGATGGTTTGCAATATTTTACTGCAACTGAAAATGGAATTAAACGATTGATTACTAGAAATCTAAAGGATTTTAGAACTGCGGAAATTATTGTAATGACTGCAGAACAATTTTTAAAAAGCAAGTAAAATCTGCCAACCACTATTCCTAAAAAAGCTCAATCCGTTTAATCTTTCAAACCAATCCAAGCTTCTGAACCTGGAAGTGGTGCAATAATTTCGATTGCTTCTTTTTTAACCGGATGCTCAAATCGCAACATGCGGGCATGTAAACAAATACTGCGATCGGCATTTCCTCTTCGGGCTCCGTATTTTACATCGCCTTTAATTGACCAACCCATAGCAGAAAGCTGAACTCGTATTTGGTGATGTCTTCCCGTTAATGGCTCCACTTCCAATAATGTATAGCGATCTAAAACTTTCACAACACGAAAGTTCAACTCACATCTCAAAAAACCAGGTCGTGGCTCCTTGAGTGCTCTTGAGGTATTTTTCTCTTCGTTCTTGGTAAGGTAATGAATCAAGGTTCCCGACTCCTGTTCAACGGTCCCTTCTATTAATGCGTAATAGGTTTTACGTATACTACGTTCGCGAAATTGCTCATTCATTCGAGAGAGCGCTTTGCTTGTTCGGGCAAACAAAACCACGCCACTTACAGGACGATCGATACGATGTATCACACCGATAAAAGCATCTCCTGGTTTTCCATACTTCACACGAATATACTCGGCAATGCGTTCACTCATAGGAACATCGCCCGTTTTATCGCCTTGCACAATTTCGCCGGCCTGTTTGTTTACAGCAATTAAGTGGTTGTCCTCATACAGTGCAACCCAGGCATCCCCGGCACCCCCGGACTTAAGTCCGGGGTTAGTAGGATTCTGACTCATTTGGAAAATCTTTCGATTTTACATCTTTCACGTAATTTCCAATGGCTCCAACAATTTGCTCATGCAAATTCAAATACTTTCGTAAAAACCGCGGCTTAAATTCGGTATTAATTCCCAACAAATCGTGCAAAACAAGCACTTGACCATCTACGCCACCGCCAGCGCCAATTCCAATAATCGGTATGGAAACTTCTTTGGCAACACGTTCTGCAAGTTTGGCGGGGACTTTTTCGATCACTATGGCGAAACATCCTGCGGCTTGTAATAAGTGTGCATCTTCTATCAATTTATTGGCTTCCTCTTCCTCTTTGGCACGAACCACGTATGTTCCGAATTTATAAATTGATTGAGGTGTTAAACCCAAATGCCCCATAACGGGAACGCCTGCACTGAGAATTCGTTTCACCGATTCTACCACTTCTTCTCCACCTTCTAGTTTGATGGCATGGGCACCCGTTTCTTTCATGACACGAATGGCCGAAGTAAGAGCTTCTTTGGAATTTCCTTGGTACGAACCAAATGGCAAATCAACAACAACCAAAGCACGCGATGTTCCTCTAATAACCGAGGATGCATGATAAATCATTTGATCGAGTGTAATGGGCAAGGTGGTTTCGTGACCAGCCATTACGTTGGATGCTGAATCACCCACTAAAATGACATCAATTCCAGCTTCATCAACCATTTGCGCCATCGAAAAATCGTAGGCTGTAAGCATGGAAATCTTCTCTCCATTGTTCTTCATTTCTTGCAACGTCTTGGTTGTGACGCGCTTTATTTCCTTTTGAACCGACATAAATGTGTATTCCGATAAAGAACAATATTAGTCATTTAATTATGTTGTTGGAATTCCTATTTTTGTGGCATGCGCAAAGTCCTTGTTTTTACTATTAGTATTATAACTCTTTTTCTGAGTTCGTGTTCCAACGATTTAGAAATAAACGCTCCATGGAAAGATGTTACCGTTGTTTTTGGATTATTAAACAAAAACGAAACGACACATTATATTCGTATTAGTAAAGCTTTCTTAGGCGAAGGTGATGCCTTGCAATTTGCCTCTCAGTTCGATTCCTTGTATTATAATCCTGATTTATTGGATGTAAAAGTTTACCGTGTTTATGATGGAGTTGTTGAAGATTCGTTTTTATGTGCTGCGGTTACAGACATAGATAAAGATCCGGGTATTTTTTCTGCGCCGTCACAAATTTTGTATGCCTTTAATGCGACATTAACTAGCATTAGTTCCGCAACAAATGATCGCCTGCAGAATTCAATTTACCGTTTGGTTGTAAAAAATAAACAAACCGGCAATGTTGCTTCTGCAGAAACCGAGCTTGTCCAAACGCTATTTAAACCAAAATTAAATCTACTTGCAGATAGTCTGATTTCCATCTATCCTCAAAACACCACAACAGTTAAGTGGAAATCCGCAGAAAATGGAAAAATGTATGAGTTGTTTTTGCGTTTTTTATACCGTGAATACAGTGATGAAGTAAACCAAAGTGATATTGTTTCTAAATCTGTTGAAATTAATTTAGGTAGATTTACTAACGACAACACTGTTGGTGGCATAGAAAGGACAATTAACATTGAAAATACTAGTATTTATCAAGCTTTGTATGCAGCCATTCCAAAGTCTACAATCGAAAATCCCAAATATCGCATTGCAGATAGTTTGCAAATTGAATTTAATGTTGCTGCAGATGATATGACCACTTATTTAAATGTCAATCAACCTTCCAATACCGTTGCACAAGAACGCCCACAATACACCAATGTGGAAAATGGCTTGGGTCTGTTCTCCTCAAGAAACAGCATAATGCGAAAAATGAGGTTAAATGATTTTACAGTTGACACGCTTCGTAGAAATTCATTAACAGAAGATATGAATTGGCAGCCGCGTTAATTCTGACTATCTGTCACCCGAATCAGTGAAAAATCGGAAAGCCCTGCACCCCGCTCTGTCAAAAATGTCAGCAGTGGGGTGTTTTTTTTAGGTGGCACAGACATTGAAAACCGCGCAGCACACTGAAAATTAACCGAATTTAAAAAACACAAACAATGGGAAAGATCATAGGCATTGACTTAGGAACAACCAACTCCTGCGTGGCCGTGATGGAAGGTAACGAGCCGGTTGTTATACAAAACAGCGAAGGCAAAAGAACAACTCCTTCTATAGTCGCATTCCTTGAAAAAGGAGAACGCAAAGTAGGAGACCCTGCAAAACGACAGGCCATCACAAATCCAACAAAAACAATTTCTTCCATCAAACGATTTATGGGAAATTCATTTTCGGAAGTTCAAACCGAAAGTGGTCGCGTTCCATATACCGTTGTTAAAGGAGACAACAACACACCACGCGTTCAGATTGACGATCGCACCTATACACCGCAGGAAATTTCTGCGATGGTGCTTCAGAAAATGAAGCAAACAGCACAAGATTATTTAGGTCATGAAGTTACAGAAGCTGTCATTACAGTTCCTGCATATTTCAACGATGCACAACGTCAGGCAACCAAAGAAGCGGGAGAAATTGCTGGTTTAAAGGTAATGCGAATCATCAACGAGCCAACAGCTGCAGCACTTGCTTATGGCATGGATAAAAAGAATGCCGACATGAAAATTGTGGTTTTCGATTGCGGCGGAGGAACACATGACGTTTCAGTTCTTGAATTGGGCGAAGGTGTTTTCGAAGTAAAAGCTACTGATGGTGACACACACTTAGGTGGAGATGATTTCGACCAAAAAATTATCGATTGGTTGGCCGAAGAATTTATGTCAACCGAAGGCGATGGTTTAGATTTACGTAAAGATGCGATGGCACTTCAACGTTTAAAAGAAGCTGCTGAAAAAGCGAAAGTTGAGCTTTCCAGCTCGGCAAGTACCGAAATCAATTTACCATACGTTACGGCTACTGCAACTGGTCCGAAACACTTAGTTCGCACCTTGAGTCGTGCTAAATTTGAGCAGTTGGCTGATGATTTAATTCGTCGAACCATCGAACCTTGTAGAACAGCATTGAAAAATGCTGGATACAGCACCAGCGATATCGATGAAATTATCTTGGTTGGTGGTTCTACTCGTATTCCTGCAATTCAGGCAGCCGTTGAGAAATTCTTCGGGAAAGCACCAAACAAAGGGGTTAATCCGGATGAAGTTGTTGCCATTGGAGCAGCTATTCAGGGTGGTGTTTTAACAGGAGAAGTGAAAGATGTACTTCTTTTGGATGTGACTCCACTTTCATTAGGAATCGAAACAATGGGTGGTGTAATGACACGCTTGATTGAATCGAACACAACCATTCCAACAAAAAAATCAGAAGTATTCTCCACAGCAAGTGATAACCAGCCATCCGTTGAAATTCACATTCTTCAAGGAGAACGCCCAATGGCTGCACAAAATCGCACTATTGGACGATTCCATTTGGATGGAATTCCACCAGCGCCCCGTGGTGTTCCTCAAGTAGAAGTTACCTTCGACATTGATGCGAATGGAATTTTACATGTTGGAGCAAAAGACAAAGCAACCGGCAAAGAGCAAAAGATTCGCATTGAAGCATCTTCTGGCTTGAGCGACGATGATATCAAGAAGATGAAAGCGGAAGCAGAAGCCAATGCAGAAATCGACCGTAAGGTGAAAGAGGAAGCAGAGAAAATTAACCAAGCCGACAGTTTGATTTTTCAAACAGAGAAACAATTGAAAGAGTTTGGCGATAAGATTCCTGCCGAAAAGAAAGAAGCTATTGAAGGTGCTTTAACAACCTTGAAAACGGCTCACCAAAGTCGCGATTTAACTTCAATTGACACTGCACTTGAAACGTTAAATACAGCTTGGGCAGCGGCTTCTGAAGACATGTACAAAGCTGGACAAAGTGCTGAAGCTGGAGCAGATCAATCAAGTGGAGAACAACGACAAAATTCGGAAGTTACAGATGTAGATTTCGAAGAAGTGAAGGACGATAAATAAGCCTGGAATTCTATTTTATGAAACGCCATTCTCAAAAGGGATGGCGTTTTTTTATGCATAAAAAAACCCGGAGCTGAAAATGAAAACAGCTCCGGGAAAATCTCACATAATAATCGGTTGATCTCCTAACCCATTCAGAGTCTCAACAGTTCGAAAGCATCAATTTAAACTGCTCAAGAAAAAATTGTTTACAGAATTCGAATTATGTGATTACTTAACCTAATAATACAAAAGTAATAATTTAACATAGAATTAACACCGACAAGGCGGTACATTTATAGTACAAAATATCGACTATATATTTTACCATACATCAATAATTTAAGTAAAATAAAATAAACTGGATTCCAATTGCACTACTTATAAAACAATCCCTTCCAACTTACTTAAATCTAAAGGTTTTGTTAAGTAAGCGATTACAGCCGGAAATTGGAGCGATTTACGGTAATCTTCTGTTGCAATTGATGAAGTAAGCATGACAATTCCAATTTGTTCTGTCATGAAAATCATGCTATCATGAAAATCTTTGAGGAAATCCCATCCATTCATTACGGGCATATTTATATCCAATAATATAAGATCCGGAATGAGTATATCTTCTTTCGATTTTATCTTCTGCTTTAATTCGTGGAGCGCCTCTTCCGCTTTTTCGAATGTCTTAATTTGAATTCGTGGAAAATGTTCGATGAAAAATTCGGAGTGAATCATGTTGCTCACCGAATCGTCATCGATCAACCAAACCAAACGTGTTTTATTTTTTTTCATACATCAAAAAAGCACTCGATTTAGTTCTTAAGGAACTCCACCTTTTCAATTTCTAAAGGCTTTGAAATAAATCCTTTAATTAATGGGGAGAGCTTGGCTTTCGAAAAATCGGATGGATCAAGAGAGGATGTTAGAATATGAATATGTAGATTACTCAAATTGGAATTGGTCATTTGAGAAAGTTCATCCATGAATTCCCATCCATCCATAACTGGCATATTTATGTCTAGAAATATATAATCAGGAAGTGGTGCATTTTCAGCTATAGACTTTAGTGCAAGTTCGGCTTGCGAGAACACAACAATGGATGCATCTGGAAAATACTCTTCTAAAAAAAACTGATGAAGCATATTAGTAATGTCATCATCGTCTATAAGCCAGATATTCATTGAATTACTTTTTATTTGCGAATGTAAAAGTAAATGTTGTCCCTTCGTCCACCTTACTATCAATATGAGTGGTACCACCCATAACACGCGCTTGTTCTTTAACCATATTTAATCCAATTCCAGTACCAGCAACATCTGCGTGGAAGCGCGAATACAATTTAAAGATTCGATTTCCGTGCTTTTCTAGATCTATTCCACGTCCATTATCTGAAAATTTAATAATCGATTTATCTCCATCCACAGAAGATGCTATTGCAATAATTAACTTTCTAGAAGGTTCTCTGTATTTGAATGAATTTGATAAAATGTTTTGAAAAATACTCACCAAGTATGGCCTGAATGATCTAAAACCTTCGAGTTTACTGAAGTCGGATATCAATTCAAAATCCACGTCCGTCATATCTTTTCGAATACTGTCTAGAACCAACTCCAATGTTTTTTCGAACGATACAAATTCGTATTGCTTCGAAACATTTTCTTTGATATTCAATATTTTATTTAAATCCTGTAAAATTCCATCTACCGAATTAGCAGAAACTTTTAATCCATTGAGAAGCTTTATGTTCTTTGGGTCGTTCAGATCTTTTTCGTTATAAATATTCAAACAACCTAAAATGTTTGCAATAGGAGCTCTTAAATTGTGAGATACGATAAATGAATATTGCCGCAACTGAATATTGGTGTCCAATAGTTCCACGTTAAGCTCTTTTACTTGGCTTTCCGAATAGATACGTTCAGATTTCTCTTGCACCATTTTGATGAGTACATCCAGAATATCCATTTTACTTTCGATTGAATTCCCATCATCCATTAAATTATAAAGTAGAAAGGTATCTCCCCAACCAGACACTTTCATGCTTCCAAAAACTTTCCCATTCGAAATTGATTTGAGGGATGATTTGGTTTTCGTATTTCCAGCAAAATTCTCCTGCATAATAAGGCTCACCTCTTTTTCTAGACTAACCGAGGCCTTCTTATTGGGATACACGCGTTTAATAGTAAAAGTTGCCTCTGAATTTTGTTCATTCTGGCTTACAACTAAACAGCAATCTTTTATGAATTTTGTTTCAATAAGTAAGTTTGAGAATATTTGCAATAACTCATCTTGGTTTTCAATGTTTGAAATTCTTGCTCCGAGTGTATTGCTAAGAAGTTGTTTTATTTTAATTCGTTCCTGCTCAATTTCAGCCAATTTCTTTTCAGTAATATCAACCGATACTCCCATAAAAGTAATTTTGTTTAACGCATTTTTTCGCGCCATTGCTGATTTTTCAAAATACCTCAATTCTCCATTCGGAAATAGATGGCGGCAAATAAATTGATACGGCTCTAATTTGTCAATTAGGTTTGCATAGAGTCGAACAAATTCAGTACGATCTTCGGGATGATGATATTCTAATGCTTGATTAAAATTAAGGGGTTTTGAATCTTGTGCTGGTAGGTTATAGAATTCGAACATCGACTCCGACCAAATAGAACTATTGCTTTCCCGATCAATTTCCCATGCTCCAATTTTAGCAATTTTATAGGCCTCACGGAGCTTTCCATCGGTTTCAATACGATTAAAATATTCGATATTGATAGACACTAACTCGGAAATGGAATTCACCAAATTCAAATGTTCGTACTCCCACTTAAAATTAAGTTGATCTGTTTCTATTAATAAAAATTGATTCTCATTTGTAGCTGCTTTAATCAAACAGAATAGTAAAGAAATATCGTCTGTTTTATTAAAAACTGAATTAATTAAATTGCCATCCAAAACGTTGTACTCAGCACTGTTTGAACAGATGATATTAGACTGCTTCAACTTTTCGGTAATTTCTTCAATCGATATTATAGTGCCGATTTGAGGATGATAGTCTTCTTTTATTGAAGAATAATGATGAAGACAATTCGCTTTATTTTCAGATCGATTCATTTCCCAAATAGACATTCGGGAGATATTTACATTTTTATGTAAAATTTCAAAAATCAATCCATAAAAATCACTCAGACTTTGCTTTGCAGAAAATTCTTGCCGCGAGATCTCGAACAATGTTTTATCGATGAGTTTTCTCCGTTGCTCTTCCTCAATGAGTTGAGTAACATCTTGAAAAACACCAGTTATCAAATAAGGGTCGCCTACGTTATCACTTAATACAAGCCGCATAGAATCTCTAACCCAAATCAATTTCTCATCCGCATTAAGAATTCGGTATTGAATGTTGGCTTCACCCGTTTCTAAAAGTTCTTTTTGACCTTCTTTTAATACATACAAATCATCTTCAAAAATATGAGAAACCCAAAAATCATCTTCTTTTAAAACTTCATTGGTATTATAACCAAACAGTGTTTCAATACGATCGCTTATATAACTGAAACTGTAGTTTGCATTAAACTGGGTTGTGTATGGAACAACCGGAAGTGTATTTACCAACATGGATAACTTTCTCTCCGATTCTAGCAATGCTTCTTGTGCAGCTTTCCGATCAGTAATATCACGGATAAACGAACTGAATAATATTTCACCCTCCACCTCAAATCGGGTAATAAAAAGTTCAACGGGAAATTCCTTACCCATTTTCGTAATGGCCGAAAGTTCTAGTGATCTATTTAATACTCGAGATTCACCGGTTGCCAAGTGACGGTCCATTCCGGAGTTATGCATGTGACGCATTCCAGAAGGAATAATTGTTTCACTAATGTTTCTCCCTTTTGCTTCAGATGCCTTCCAACCAAAAATCTCTTCTGCTTTTGGATTCCAATCTTGTATTTCACCCTTGCTATTTGTAGTAATTACGGCATCTAATGCTGTTTCAATAATCTGCTTGGTTCTTAACTCAGCCGTATTTCTTGCTTTTCCTTCAATAATTTCGAGGGTTTTATCTGTAAATGTTACAAAATTAACTTCCCTCTCATTTATTTCCATCAATCCTCCAACAATCTCAACGTACTTCTCCTTCTGTTTCCGTGTTATTATCTTTATCAAGGTTGGAGGCACGCTTAAACCATTGTATCTGTCTTTGAGATTTTTCTGGATTTTTGGATAATCTTCTGTATCGATAAATTCAAACAAACTCTTTCCGGTAAAATCTTCGTCTTGGTCTAATTCAACTAAATTGCGGAATGCCTGATTAATGAACTCGACCTTGTCCCAATTTATAATGGCAAAAGGAACAGGCATGGTATTAATTAGTTTTCTGTTAAATTCTTCGCTCAGACGCAAACGTTCCTCATTTTTAATGCGTTCGGTTTGATCGGCTCCGGCCAACAACAAATGCTTTTCTCCTGTTCCCGAAATAACAGGCGTTGCCGAAAACTCAACCGTGAATGCATTATTATTTACCTCCAATTGGCAATAACACGACTGACTTTGATTCATTTCCATTGTGAATGCCTTACTAAATTTAGATTGAAATTCAGAACGAGAGCTGGCTTCAATTAAATTTATAAATAATAAACTAGGCATATCATTTTCATTAATTTCAAATCGTGTTCTTGCCGAAATATTTGCACTAACTACTTGATAATTTTCATCGATAATAAACAAGAACATTGGATTATTCTCGAATAAACTTTTGAATTTATTTTCGATAAGTTTCGATTTTTCTTGGGCAGCTTTAATTTCTGTAATATCAAGCCCATAACCAATCACCAACTTCAATTCATTGTTTTCATAGTAAGGATAAAACCGCCTTAATGTGTATTGTGTTTTCCCATCTGCTTTAACATGAAAATCGATTACATCATTGGTTTCTCTACTTTGAACTGTTTGTTGAAAGACCTCTCTTCGTTTATCCGCAATATCTGTGTTTAATCCTCTATACCTAAAGTAATCATAATCGTTTTTACCGATCAGCCACTTACGCACTTTTTCATCTTTTACAGCGATCGGGTTTAGGAATAAATAGTTTTGATTTATATCGAAAACAGCAATGTCTGAAGGAATATTATTTAAAATAGTTTCATAAAATTTCTTGGTGTCCCTAATTTCAATTTCCGAATTTTTGGAACGTGTAATATTTAAAATATTTAAGCAAACCGATTTTACGGTTCCCGCATTATCCATTACCGGGAAAACGTTAAAATTAAACCACAAAGATTCAGCCGTAGCGTTCAATTCTATATCGAAAGAAATCTGTTTCCCGCCATTAAAAACAGCATCAACCGACCTATCGAGCGTCTTTGTAAATCCTGTCTCCTCAAAATCTGGAAGCATCTCGCCAAGAACTAATTGATATCCAAAATGTCTTCGCGATTCAATTTTCGCTTTCTGATTGAAATACGATACTCTTCGATTTTTATTCAGTAAGATGATAGAATTGCTTGAACTATTCACGATGGCATCAAGCAAGGCAATATTATCTTCATTTAACTTTTCCGACTTTACAAGTTCTGTAATATTGGAACAGTAAACATTGTACTCGGATTCCACTTTTTGGAACACCGTTAAAAAAACTTCTCCTTGCACTTCAATGCGCCCAGTTTTCGATTTATCGTTTCCAGAAAATGACTGAATAATTGCTTGAAACTGAAATGTGTAATCCTTTTTTAACTTTCCATCTTTATTGCAGAAATGAAGCAGTGTAGGTGCATTCGCAAATTGCAGCTCCGCTTGGCTATTTAATTTAAAAACGGGGAATGGGTTTTTTAACGGAAAATTCGAAAGTTCTTTGTTTGAAGATATTGTTTCAGATTCAGCCAATTCCTTTAACTCAACTTTGAATCCTGCTAACGAATCATTTTCATATTCATATGGAGTGAAAAATAATTCATACGAATTAGCAGCAAGCTTATACACCGCCGAATGAACTGTTCCTTTTATCCAACAAACAAATAAATCAGAGTTGAAATTATCTTTTTGCTCGTTTTGTAACGTTGCAAATATGAATTCCGATTTGGATTGATTTTGGCTTTTTTTAGATTCAACCAATGCTTCATTCATCCATAATGTGGCAGCATGAACATCAACAAAGGCAATTTTCGAAGATTGAAATGAGCAGATTTTTTGAAATGATGTATTAAATTCTTGCCATGATTCAGATGCTGCCTTTGGAGTTTCAATTACCTTAAATGATAAGCTCGTTGTTTTTGATGCATCTGAATATATACTGGAGAAACTAACAAGTGAAAACTGATTTTTATGTGAAATAAAGAAACGTGATTCTTGCTCATTAATTACCTTTAATCCTTTAAAATGAGTCAATTGGAAATCCGGAAAGTTGCATCCAATGATGTCATTCAATGGAATACCGAACAAGTTTCCAAAGACTGAATCTGCTTCAACGATGAAGCCCTTTGAATTTAGTTTAATGCTCGCCATTATTTCATTTTGATATTACAATTCGAACCGATTCAACACGCTCATTTAAAATCATTTTTGATGAATCAAATTTTTGTAATTTAAACAAAATCTAACCAATGACAAATGTCCTTTAATTCCCAATTTAACGGTAATGTTTGCTCGATGATTCTCAACCGTTTTATAGCTGATGAAAAGTTCTTCTGCTATTTCAATTGTAGATTTATTTTGAGCTATTAAATCAAGAATGCGCGTTTCTGATTTCGTTAATCGTTTAATTGCAGTAAGAATAAGTTCCTGCTCTTTTTCATCCAAAATTTCAGGATTCGAGTTTAACTGCGATTCTGCAAGTTGACTTTTAAAAATATCATCGCGGCTTAATCGTGCTTGAATCGAATTCATTAACTCAGCACTCGAAAATGGTTTCACGATGTAATCATCGGCACCCAAATTCATCCCCGTGCGAATATCACTTCTTTCGGACTTCGCGGTCATAAAAATGAAAGGGATTGTCCGCAGCAATGCATCATTTCGAACATTCTCTAACAACCAATAGCCATCAAATTCGGGCATTAAAATATCGGAAATGATTAAATCTGGAAGGAAGGTTTTTGCAAGCAATAATGCGCTTTCACCATTTTCTGCAACCGCTACTTCAAAACCACATGATGTAATTGTATCGTAAATACTATCCAGAAGAATTGGTTCGTCTTCTACAAGAAGTATTTTTTTAATTTTAATCGTATTCATGTGTAATTCGTAGAATGTAATCCAAGTAATTGGTGTTGATTTATATATTAATCAAGACTTTATTTTGGAAATAATTTTAAATGTACAAATATAGGTGATACCACTCTTATTTAATAATGAGTTATGAGGTAATCCATATAAAATTCAATCCTTGCATTGACTACATTTGCTTAAATATAATTCGAAAAAAACATTAAAAATGCTATCAAATAAAACGGGGGTTTTATTACTTCAGCTTGGTACCCCAAACAGCCCCTCAACTTCTGATGTTCGTAAATACCTGCGTGAATTTCTGATGGATGGGCGCGTTATTGATATGCCCTATTTGCTGCGTCAAATTCTAGTAAACGGAATTATTGCCAACTTCAGAGCACCTAAATCGGCAAAGCTGTATAAAGAAATTTGGACTGCCGAGGGCTCTCCATTAATGATTTATGGGAAGCAGGTTGAAAAAGAACTTCAGCACAAACTTGGAAACGAATACTTGGTTGAACTGGGCATGCGTTACCAGCAACCATCAATGCGTGATACACTCGAACGTTTCAGAGCTGCAAAAATTACCAAACTAATTCTTTTGCCATTGTACCCACAGTATGCTTCATCGAGCACCGGTTCTTCCTTGCAATTAGCATTCGAATCCATTGCCAAATGGAATGTAATGCCCGAAGTAAATGCCATGTCATCGTATTATAACCATCCTGATTACATTCGACTATGGGCCGAAAAAGGGAAAGCTATGAACGATGGAAGTTTTGATGCGTTCATGTTTACGTTTCATGGTGTGCCTTGGCGACATATTCGCAGAACCGAATGCGGAGGAAATTGCCAAAAGGGTCCACAGGAATGCCCTGCTATAAATGAACAAAATCATGTGTGTTACCGAGCGCAGTGTTTCGAAAATGCACGTGCGGTTAGAGATGCGGTTGGATTAGATCCTGAAAAAACATACATCAATTTTCAGTCGCGCTTAGGAAAAGACCCTTGGTTAACTCCATACACTGACGAGACTTTAATTCGTTTGGCCAAAGAAGGGAAAAAACGCATTCTGGTATTTTCTCCTTCGTTTACTGCCGATTGCTTAGAAACCATTCACGAAGTTGGTGTGGAATACAATGAGTTATTTCATGAGCATGGCGGCGAAAAATTGGTTCTTGTTCCAAGTATGAATTGTGATTCCGATTGGATTCAATTTCTTCAAGATAGAGTACTTGAAAAATAATTTGAATCGAAATACCATTTCATGAATTCTCTCGTTTATTGGACGAATGCTTCCTAAACAATTACGCTTTCTTCATCCGTATTTACATTTTACGGGCCTACTTCTAATGGTTGTTGGTCTGCCTTTCTCTTTGTTGTTGATGAGTCTTTCCCAATTTTTTGTTGTTGGAAATTGGATACTCGAAGCCGATTTTAAAAATAAATGGGAGCGATTTAAATCCAATAAAGCGGCTTGGTTGCTTTGCGGGATTTTTATTTTATTGCTTCCAGGATTACTTTACACCCAAAACATGAACGATGGTTTGAAACTCGTTCGCATTAATTTACCCTTTTTAATCTTTCCCTTTTTCCTTGCATCATCAGCACCATTAAAAAAAACATGGTATGAGCTTTTACTGAAGTTGAGTTTCTTCTCCGTTTTTCTTGCAAGTCTTGCATGTGCATTCATTGGATTGCCAAAATGGCTCAATGGCGAGTTTTCTGACATTCGTCAAATTTCCATTTTCATTTCCCACATCCGATTTGCATTGCTAATTGATTTATCAATATTAGTTGGAATTTGGATTTTAAAATTTAAACCCATCCAAACAAAGTCTATTGAAAAGTGGCTCATCGGAATAGCAATAGCTTGGATGCTTGTTTTTTTATTCATCCTTCAATCGCTCACTGGTATAGCGATCCTTTTATTGATGATATTAATTTGGGGAATCTCATTCGTTTTTAAAGTCTATTCCCTAAAAAGAGCAATTCTGTTTTTAGGCATTCCGGTATTGCTTTTTACAGGCGTGTTTTTTCTGTTAAGTAATTCCTGGAAGCAATATCATACTCCTGATTCAAAGTATTCTAAGCCTCTAGCATTAACAACCAAAATTGGAAATACATACACACACAATTTCGATATTATTGAAAACGGGCACTATATAAACAGTTATGTATGTGAGAAGGAACTCAGAAATGTTTGGGAATTGCGAAGTAAATTAAACATCGACAGTAACGATAACAAAGGACATTTAACGTATTCTACTTTAATTCGGTTCTTAAATTCGAAAGGATTTACCAAAGATGCGGAAGGAATTTCCTCGCTTTCGGATAAAGAAATCCATTTCATTGAGCAAGGCATTGCAAATGTAAATTACACCGGACTCTGGGGCATTCGAATGCGGCTCTATCAACTTTTTTGGGAGCTCGATTATAACCAGCGTGGAGGGAAATCGCCTATCGGATATTCTGTTATGATGAAATGGGAGTTTTGGAAAACCGCCCTAAATATAATTCGTGATCATCCCATTTCGGGCGTTGGAACGGGCGATGTGACGGATGCATTTAAAGAAGAGTACACTAAATCGAATAGTTGGCTTAACGAAAAATGGAGACTTACAAGTCACAATTACTATTTGTACATAGCCGTTGCTTTAGGTATTCCAGAGTTGATCATTTTTCTAATTCTGATTAGCGCTCCATTTATTATATCAGTAAGAAAATCACCCTACTTTCCTTTAACAATCTTTTTTTGGATAGCAATCATTTCGATGTTAACGGAAGACACACTTAACACACAAGCAGGTGCATCATTTGTTGCATTTTTCTATTGCTTCTTCCTTTTTTCTCGTCCCAATATTAAATCAACTTCTTCTTCTTCATTATCTACTTCTTCGGAAGATTGATTTAATCCACCCACTACAATCACAATTTCACCTTTAGGTGTGTGTGCCTCGTAATAGTCGGCTAGCTCAACCAATGAACCCCTTCGACATTCTTCAAACATCTTTGTGAGCTCCCTGACAACCGCAGCTTTTCTATCCTTGCCCAGGAATTCGGAAAGTTGACGCAAGGTTTTTACTAATCGATATGGCGATTCATAGAAAATAATCGTTCGCTCTTCGAGTGCTAAGTTTTTCATTTTGGTTTGACGCCCTTTTTTATGGGGCAGAAAACCTTCAAAACAGAATCTGTCGGCAGGTAGACCGGAAATAACTAAAGCTGGAATTAAAGCGGTTGCTCCAGGCAAACATTCTACAACAATGCCCGCTTCAATGCAAGCACGCACTAATAAAAATCCGGGATCTGAAATGCCTGGGGTTCCTGCATCGGAAATGAGCGCAATGGAATTACTTTCCTGGATTAAACGAACGGTTGCTTGTAAAACTTGATGCTCATTGTGTTGATGAAATGCTCGTAAAGGCCGTGAAATATCCAACAACCTTAATAAGTTTCCAGATGTTCGTGTGTCTTCTGCTAGAATCAAGTCGGCTTCACGCAAAATTCGGAGCGAACGCAGCGTAATGTCTTCCAGATTCCCCAAAGGCGTTGGAACCAGAATGAGTTTACCCATTTTAGGCGTTGTGCAAATAGCGCCTGTTTAGTAATTCGGCAAGACCTTGAAAAGATTTGCTTTCAGGATCCCAAGAATATTTCGATTTCAATTCTTGAAAGAAATCTTCCGCTTCGCCGTAATTCTCAAAATTATTGAGCTTGTCGAGCGCATCGTTATATTCAGCCATATTATTCTTGAAAAGGTCTTTCAAATAAGCAAACTTTTCATTGATTCCTATGGACGATTTGATGTTTGAAATTGGATTTTGTGATGCTTGACTAGCAACTGTTTTCTCTGCAGGTTTCGCAATTTTATCGTAAAGTGATGCCGCTTTATCAAACAAACTTTCTTTCTTTGGATCGGCAGCAATTGGTTCTGGTTTTAACTCGATTTTGCGAACTGTTGGCACAAAATCCTTTTGTCTTTCTTGCAACAAATCCACTTTGGGACTAACAACAACTGCAGGAATTGTTTCAGCAGGAGTCGCAACTACAGAATCTTTTGAATCGGATGCATCGAATGTTTTTTGCCATGCAATGGGCGACTCATCCATTTTAATCTCCACAGGATTATTAATCTCAACCACTGTTTTTTCAGATTCAACAGCAGATTCAATTACAACTTCTGATACTTTATCGGACTCAACTTCAGCAGGAATTGGAGCTACGGGAATCTCCACTTTAGGTGTTTCCACAGCAAGAGTTTCACTTACGGGAGCGCTGTTTGTTTTGGTTGGAACTTCAGTGTCCTGAGACTTGCGCCGCTGAAATTCGGAGACTGTTCTTAAGTCGAGAAGCGCTTCATAGAGGTCTCTAACATCTTTCAATGCCAAATCAACTTCCATGATTGGAACAGAATTATCATATTCCAGAATTCTGCTGTATTGCTCTACCACCTTGTTAAGTAGGTGGGTTATATCTTCGTGAATGCGTTTAGAGTCCATAAGTTAGATCTCAAAAGTAATGAATCGAATGTCTTTTACGTAGTTTTGTGAAATAAATCCACGGGTAAAAATAAATAAATTCAAATCGGTTTTACGCATGTTTCTCGAAAACACTTTACATTCTTCTAAACGACGCGGCTGCATCGAAGTAATTTGCGGTTCAATGTTTTCCGGAAAAACCGAAGAACTAATCCGAAGACTTCGCAGGGCAACGTTTGCAAAACAACGTGTGGAGATATTTAAGCCCGCTGTCGACAAGCGTTATCATGATGATGATGTTGTGTCGCACGATTCTAATTCCATCCGATCAACTCCTGTTGAATCATCTCAAAGCATTTTGTTACTTGCCGCCGATGTAGATGTTATTGGAATTGACGAAGCGCAATTTTTCGATTCCGAACTTGTAAATGTGTGCAACGAGTTAGCCAACATGGGCATTCGAGTAATTGTTGCGGGCTTAGATATGGATTTTCGTGGATTCCCATTTGGTCCAATTCCCGCCTTGCTTTCAACCGCCGAATACGTGACGAAAGTCCATGCAATTTGTATGGAATGTGGAAACCTCGCCAATCATTCGCATCGCTTCGACAATAGCAATGAAAGCTTGGTTTTGCTTGGAGAAACGGATTCATATCAGCCACTTTGCCGCGATTGCTTTTACACACATAATCCACTACCTTACACGGGATCAAGTGTTCGTAAGAAATGAACAGCTATTCCATAAAAATCTTGGCTAACTGGTTAAATACAGAAGCCAGCATATCAAGGCCTTTACAGATAAATATATCGGATTTAATTTTCGACAGTCGGAAAATAAACTCCCCCGAAACCAGTCTGTTTTTCGCTTTAGTAACAGCCCGAAATGATGGGCATCGATTTATTGAAACATTAATAAAACAAGGCGTTGTTAATTTTATCGTTCAGCACGAAATCGAGGAAAATTTAATCGGTAAAGCGAACTTCATTCGGGTTGAAAATACCCAAAAAGCGCTTCAAGAAATTGCCAGAAAACATCGTGAAGAATTTAACTATCCTGTTGTTGCAATTACCGGTAGTAACGGAAAAACTATTGTAAAAGAATGGGCAAACGAAGCACTTCGAAATACCCTTAATATTGTAAGAAGCCCCAAAAGTTTCAATTCTCAAATTGGTGTTCCGCTTTCGGTTTGGCAAATGAACACGGAACATGAGATAGCATTGTTTGAAGCGGGAATTTCGGCTCCAGGAGAAATGATTGCATTGGCTCAAATTATACGTCCCGACATTGGAATTTTTACGAACATTGGGAATGCGCATGCCGAGAATTTTAAGAATAAAGAAGAGCATATTTTCGAAAAACTGAGACTTTTCGGAAACTGCAAGGCATTGATTTGTTGTGCCGACCATACCGAAATTGTTCTTGCTGCGCATAGGCTTGGAATCCCATGTGTTTTATGGGGCAAAAACCAAAACGCACAATTGCACATTGTATCGGAAAATTGTGTTGCAAACCAAACCTATGTTAAGCTGAATTGGAAAGATGAACATTTTGAATTAATCATTCCTTTTATTAATGCTGCATCTGTAGAAAATGCCTTGCATGTTACCATGCTTCTTCTTTATTTGGGCCATTCCCCGGATTTTATTTGCAAACAAATAAGGCAATTACATCCAATTGAAATGCGGCTTGAGTTCCGTAATGGGATTAATGGATGCACCATAATAAATGATGCTTGGAGTGCCGATATTGAATCGCTTAAAATTGCCCTCGATGCGATGCAGCAAATTCAACAACATACGAATAGGACACTTATTTTATCTGATATTCTTGAGTCAGGCAAGCCAAACGAAGTTCTTTACAAGGAGGTTGCCGATTTAATAAAACGAAAAGGAGTAACGCGATTTATTGGTGTTGGGGAACAACTTCTTCATGCGGCCCATTTTTTTGAAATCGACAAACAATTTTTTCCTTCCACAGAATCACTCATTCAGCACTTGCCATCTCTTGCACTTAAAAATGAATGCATATTATTAAAAGGAGCAAGGATTTTTGGCTTTGAGCGAATCGCTTCTGCTCTGCAAAAAAAGACACATGAAACTGTTCTTGAAATTCAACTTTCGGCAATGGTTCATAACCTCAACTTCTACCGTTCAAAACTTAAACCGGGTGTAAAGACCATGGCCGTGGTAAAAGCGTTTTCATACGGAAGTGGGAGTTATGAAGTAGCCAATATGTTGCAATTTAATGGCGTCGATTATTTAGCAGTTGCTTATGCCGATGAAGGAATTGAATTGAGACAGGCAGGGATTTCATTGCCAATTTTGGTGTTAAGTCCCGAAGTGGATAGCTTTTCGGCAATGATTGAAAATCGCTTGGAACCCGAGATTTATAGTTTCCGAATGCTTGAGTTATTTTCGTCAGCAGCAATGGCTCGCAATGGATTTGATGGACAAGCCCTGCGCATTCATATTAAATTCGACACGGGGATGCACCGACTTGGGTTTGAGGAAGAAGATATTCCACAACTCATTGATCAACTTCAAGCAACACCACATCTAGAAACAATTGCAGTTTTTTCGCATTTAGCAGCAAGCGGAGATTCAGAACACGCTGCATTTACACAAGAACAAATTTCCCGATTTGAGCGATATTCAAAAGCCCTTGAATTGGGTTTGGGTAAAACGTTAATTAAGCACCTATTAAACTCATCCGGAATTTCCCATTACCAAGAAGCGCAATACGACATGGTTCGATTGGGCATCGGTTTATATGGAATTGGCGAAATCGAAAACCAAGATTTTCTTTTACCCGTAAGCACTTTACTTACGAGCATTTCTCAAATTCGTGAGCTTAACGCGGACGAAACTGTTGGTTATAGTCGCAAAGGAATTTTAAATAAACCCAGCCGTATTGCCACATTGCCCATTGGATATGCCGATGGTTTTCTTCGTAAGCTGGGAAATGGAACCGCTAAATTGCGCGTTAATTGCATTGAAGCTCCTACCATTGGAAATATTTGTATGGACATGTGTATGATCGACGTTACAAATATTCCTCTTGCCAAAGAAGGTGATCAAGTGGTGATTTTTGAAAATGCCCAAGACATTCGCGCATTGGCAAAATGGCTCGATACAATTCCCTATGAAGTTCTAACTGGAATTTCAGAACGTGTAAAGCGCATCTATTTTCAAGAATGATAATTTACTTATACGAATTCCGTTTTCTAAAAACAATTCAAATTATACGTGCGCTTTTCATTTAATTTGCACTTCTAAGCAATCTTATTGTGAGTATTCAGGTATCGAACGTTACAAAGCTTTACGGCGAACAAAAAGCCCTCGACAACATTTCTTTTGAAGTGAAGCCGGGCGAAATCCTTGGTTTTCTTGGACCTAATGGAGCAGGCAAATCCACTATGATGAAAATCATTACCACCTTTATTCCACCAAGTTCTGGAGAAATAAAAGTATGTGGTTTTGACATTCAATCACAAAGCATGGACGTTCGGAAAAATGTGGGCTATCTTCCTGAAAACAACCCGCTTTATCTCGACATGTATGTGACAGAATATTTGGGGTTTATTGCCGGTCTTCATCAAATTCATAATAAAGACAAACGGGTTAAGGAAATGATTAGTCTAACTGGACTATCATTAGAACATCATAAAAAAATTGGAGCATTATCCAAAGGATACAGACAACGTGTTGGATTAGCTCAAGCTCTTATTCATGATCCCAAAGTGCTAATTCTTGACGAACCAACAAGTGGACTCGACCCCAATCAATTAGCAGATATAAGAGCATTAATCAAGAACATTGGTAAAGAGAAAACGCTCATGTTTTCGACCCATATCATGCAGGAAGTAGAGGCCGTTTGCGATCGCGTTGTTATCATCAACAAAGGCCAAATGGTTGCCAATGGAAAAGCAGGAGAACTTGGGCGCCATTCTTCTGGCTACAGCATTCGAGTTGAATTTGATAAAGACATTTCCAAAAACATTCTCTCACAGATTCAAGGACTTAAGCGGATTTCCCAGTTATCCTCAAATAATTGGGAGCTCTTTGCCGAAGGAGATCATGACATTCGTCCGGACATTTTTCGATTTGCGGTAGAACATTCACTTACTGTTTTAACGATAAACCGCCATGAGCAAAGCCTTGAAGAGATTTTTCAGGAATTAACGGGAGGAAATGTCACACAAACGAACTGAAAATCTAAGTAAAAAACCGATTTGTTAAATCGATTGCAATCCCTATTTTTGCCAACCTTTCATTTAAATAAATTTAAACATGTCATATCTATTTACTTCCGAATCAGTGTCTGAAGGACATCCGGACAAAATTGCCGATCAAATTTCCGATGCACTGATTGATCATTTTCTTGCATTTGACCCATCATCAAAAGTAGCTTGCGAAACACTTGTTACTACGGGTCAAGTTGTTTTAGCAGGAGAAGTGAAATCGGAAGCTTATTTGGATGTGCAAGAAATTGCCCGTGAGGTTATCCGTAAAATTGGATATACCAAATCTGAGTATATGTTTGAGGCAAATTCTTGCGGGATTTTTTCTGCAATCCACGAACAATCTGCCGATATCAATCAAGGAGTAGAAAAGAAAGATCCATGGAAACAAGGAGCTGGAGATCAGGGGATGATGTTTGGGTATGCAAGTCGCGAAACCGATAATTACATGCCACTTCCATTGGAATTAGCGCATTTGCTTCTTCGTGAACTTGCTGATTTGCGTCGCGAAAACAAGCAAATGAAGTATTTGCGTCCTGATGCAAAGTCACAAGTAACAATCGAATATAACGATAGCAATGAACCTATTCGTATCGATGCGATTGTTATTTCTACGCAGCACGATGATTTCGATGCGGAAAAGAAAATGTTGGAGCAAATTAAGAAAGACGTAATCAATATCTTAATTCCACGCATTTTAAAGAAATTACCAAAACGTGTTCAAGCATTATTCAATGATAAAATCGTTTATCACATTAATCCAACCGGTAAATTTGTAATTGGTGGGCCGCATGGCGATACTGGACTTACAGGTCGTAAAATTATTGTTGATACATACGGAGGAAAAGGAGCTCACGGTGGTGGAGCATTTTCAGGAAAAGATCCTTCCAAAGTAGATCGTTCTGCAGCTTATGCAACTCGCCATATTGCTAAAAACTTAGTAGCATCTGGAGTTGCTGATGAAGTTCTTGTTCAGGTTGCTTATGCTATTGGTGTTGCAGAACCTGTTGGACTTTACGTATATACTTATGGAACTTCCAAAGTGAGTATGAATGATGGCCAAATAGCTAAAATTGTTGCTGAATTGGTTGATATGCGTCCGTATGCTATTGAACAGCGCTTTAAACTTCGTACACCTATTTACAGCGAAACTGCTGCATATGGTCACATGGGTCGTGAGCCTCAAACGGTAACTAAAGTATTTAACAAAGGGAAGAAAACAGAAAAGAAAGTAACTGTAGAATTGTTTCCTTGGGAAAAACTTGACTATGTAGATGCTTTCAAAAAGGGTTTCGGAATTGGTAGCAAGTCCGAAACGAAAGAGACAGCAACAAAAAAGGAAGCTTCTAAGAAAGATGCGCCTAAGAAAGCTGCATCTAAGAAGTCTGCTTCAAAAGCATAATTTAATCTAATAATAATTCAGCCCCGGTAAACAACCGGGGCTTTTTCATGTTTTAAATTCTCGATATGGAAATTATAGCACGTCCCGGAATGTTAATTATTCATCCATCTTATGGAAAGGGAACCATTGTTAAAGTAGAAACTACGTTTTATACCATACATTTTCCCAATCGAGGAAATATGGACATATCTAAACGAACTGAAGACCTTGAACTACTTGAGCCAGAATCTATTTCGACGACAAACGAAGAGGAATTTTCAATGTCTGACATGGAAAAAACTCTTAGGAGATTGTTAAATGAATTCAGCGATATTCAACATACGGCACCGTTAGCAGAAAAATGGCAAGGCGGCACACTTATTTTCCAACCTGCCGATAAAAGTCTAAAACCAAAAGAAGTTCCAATCGAAACCTTTTTCCATAAAATTGTTATGGTACGCGATCGATTACGGGTCATGGAACAACAAATAAATGCGAATACCAAGTTAAGTGATGCCGACAAAGTAGATCTTCAACAATACATTACACGAATTTATGGCAGCATGACAACATTCAATGTATTGTTTAAAGATTCATCACACAACTTTGTTGGGGAAAAGAAAAACAACGAATAAATTCCGAGCACCATGGAAGAATTTGATCCAAATGATCTTTTAAATGAAAAGAGTATTGAGCGTGATTTGCTCGATGAGGTGCAACATGTTCTGCAATTTTCAGAAAAGCGTGATTTGGAAATTCTTCAATTATTTGGAATTGGTTCTTCGGTAGCTTCTATAAAAAATGCACGCTTTGAAAGAAGTTTCGAAAATCACTATTTCAATTTGGATCAAATCAAAAGACTTAGCGTTAATTTTCGTTTGCGCTTTTTACCGATAGAATACTATTCAGGCGAAATTCCATTTGAGTTAATATTTGCAATAAAGAAGTTTGAACATGCTAATATTGATGAAGATATCAGCTATTTTATCCTAGCTCCAATAAAGTTTTTTCTTAATAGCGATAAATTCTCAACACCCTATATTTTCGCTTCTACCAGTGATGGGCATTATGAATTGATCTGTAAATGGGGCGATAAAATCCCGTTTTACATTCCGATCATTCGATATCCATACCGAAATTTTAGGTGTATGATAATCAGCTCAATTGTTTTTGGGTGTCTAGTTGCCCTGATTTTCACTCTTGCAGGATATTTAAATTACGATTCAGTATTCAAGAATATTTTAATGAAAGTTCCAATAATAGTTTTGGCATCAGGGATGTTCTCCACTTTTGCTTTGTGTTTTGGATTAGTAACTCGTACCGATTTTAGCAATGAAAATTGGAATGCTCGAATTAATAATAAGACGTAGTATTACTTTCCTCTGAAAAAGATTGTAATTGGAACACCTTTGAAATTGTACTTCTCTCTGATTTTATTTTCTAAAAATCGTTTGTAGGGTTCTTTAAAATACTGAGGTAAGTTGCAGAAAAATACAAATGCGGGGTAATGCATTTTTAATTGGGTGACATATTTCACTTTCAAAAATTTACCTTTTATCGCAGGAGGTGCCATATCTTCAATTAATGGCAAAAGGAAATCGTTTAATTGTCGCGTTTGAATATGTCGACCACGGTTTTCAAAAACTTCAACTGCAGCTTCTACCGCTTTTAAGAGACGCTGTTTCTGAGTTGTAGAAGTGAATATGATTGGAACGTCTTTAAATGGAGCTATGCGTTCTAATATCAACTCTTCGAATTTCTTGGTTGTATTGGTATCTTTTTCAACCAAATCCCATTTATTAACTAAAATAACAACACCACGATTGTTTCTTAAGGCGAGCCACAAAATATTCACATCTTGCGATTCAATTCCATCCTGCGCATCAATCATTAAAATACAAACATCACAATTTTCAATTGCACGAACTGTTCGCATTACAGAATAAAATTCTAAATCGTCATGCACCTTTCCTTTCTTACGAAGACCTGCAGTATCAACTAAATAAAAATCATGACCAAACGCTTTGTAGCGAGTATGAATAGCATCTCGCGTTGTTCCAGCAATTGGTGTTACAATATTTCGATCAATCCCTAAAAGTGCATTTACAAATGAAGATTTACCCACATTTGGACGACCAACAACTGCAATTCTAGGAACTTCCGGTTCAACATTTTCTTCAGACTCGATTGTCATATCTTTAACAATTTCATCCATAAGATCACCTGTTCCGGAGCCATTAATAGATGAAATACAAAAAACCTCACCTAAACCAAGACCATAAAATTCTCCGGCAAGGGCAGCTCTTTCGTGATTGTCAACTTTATTGGCAATTAGAATTGTTTTGGTTTTAGATCTTCTTACAATATTGGCAACTTCTTTATCTAATTCAGTTACACCCATGGTGATATCTACAATAAAAAGTAGAATATCCGCTTCATCCATTGCAATTTTAACTTGGTTTCGAATTTCTTCTTCAAATATATCATCCGAACCATTGATGTATCCACCCGTGTCAATAACTGTAAATTCGTGACCTATCCATGATGCTTTACCATAATGTCTGTCGCGAGTTACACCCGCAACTTCATCAACAATTGCATCACGTGTTTCCGTAATTCTATTAAAAAGCGTAGATTTTCCTACATTAGGACGACCAACAATCGCAACAATACTTCCCATGACTAATTGATATAACCGAAACGTTTAAGTTGACGATCATTATCGCGCCAATCTTTATTTACTTTAACTTGAACAGCAAGAAATACTTTTTTACCTAAAAATGATTCCATTGCAATCCGAGCTTCTGTCGAAACCTTCTTCAACATAGAACCTTGATGGCCTATAATAATGCCTTTTTGAGAGTCCCTTGTTACATATATAACGGCTTGTATTTTTGCAATATCGGGTTCATCTTTAAATTCTTCAACAACCACTTCGACTGAATATGGAATCTCCTTCTGATAATTAAGAAGGATTTTTTCACGTATAATTTCAGTAACGAAAAAACGTTCAGAGCGATCAGTAAGCGCATCTTGTTCAAAATACAAAGGACCTTCAGGTAAATGAACAAGAATACATTTTAAAATATACTCTAAATTAAAATTCAACAAAGCCGAAACTGGAATAATTTCAGCATTCGGAATTAGACTTTTCCATTGAGTTACTTTTTTTTCTACAATAGCTTGAGTACTTGTATCTATCTTATTTAGAATTAAAAGAATTGGAATATTCGTGGATCTAATCTGTTCTGGAACATCATCTATACTAGGACTTTGACCTATTTCAGCAATGTATAAAAATAGATCAGCGTCTTTAAAACTTCCTTCAATGAAATTATTCATTGATTCTTGGAGTTTATATGCAGGATCACGAATGATTCCTGGAGTATCTGAAAATACGATTTGAAAATCTGGATTATTTAAAATTCCAATTATACGATGACGAGTAGTTTGGGCTTTTGGAGTAATTATAGATAAGCGCTCACCAATCAAAGCATTCATTAGCGTTGATTTACCCGCGTTGGGTTTACCTATAATATTGACAAATCCAGATTTGAAAAGCATACAATTGATTTGTACAAAGATAACAAATGCTAAAATGAAAAAACTTAATATCAAATTTGAAACACACAATACCCATAAAAAATGTTGGGCAAAAAAAAAGCTTGGTAGAAACCAAGCTTTTCCTAGTAGCGGGGACCGGACTCGAACCGATGACCTTTGGGTTATGAGCCCAACGAGCTACCAACTGCTCCACCCCGCAATATACCAATGAGTAAAAATTACTCAATACTATGAACTAAAAAGCCCCAATGAAGGGGCTCTTTAAATAAAATCGGGCGACGACATACTCTCCCACCGGTTATGGCAGTACCATCTGCGCTAATGAGCTTAACTTCTCTGTTCGGAATGGGAAGAGGTGGACCTCATTGCTATAGTCACCTGAAGGCCTTAATACCTGAAAAAGGATCAGATAGTGACATATAAGAAAGAAAATACAAGTTTAAATCAAGGAGATTGCTGTCAGATAAGAAAGTTTACGGGCAATTAGTACTACTCGGCTATGACATTACTGCCTTTACACCTGTAGCCTATCAACGTAGTAGTCTTCTACGACCCTTAAAAGAAAGCTAATCTTGTGATGAGTTTCGCACTTAGATGCTTTCAGCGCTTATCTCAACCGAACATAGCTACCCTGCGGTGCCACTGGCGTGACAACAGGTACACTAGAGGTTCGTCCGACTCGGTCCTCTCGTACTAGAGTCAGGTTCACTCAACTTTCTAACGCCCACAACAGATAGGGACCGAACTGTCTCACGACGTTCTGAACCCAGCTCGCGTGCCACTTTAATCGGCGAACAGCCGAACCCTTGGGACCTTCTCCAGCCCCAGGATGTGACGAGCC
>Ga0304730_1000128_pt1 | contig 71418 bp, 54 predicted proteins | sample M_130628_MF_Meta_FD_190474 | JGI IMG/M metagenome (GOLD analysis project Ga0304730, IMG submission 190474) | Freshwater microbial communities from Lake Montjoie, Canada to study carbon cycling - M_130628_MF_MetaG (v2) (version 2) | ecosystem: Environmental > Aquatic > Freshwater > Lake | place... | reverse complement strand
ATTTTTTCAATCAAATCAAAAAGGAAAAATATATTGATTGGCGGAATTCATTAAGAGTTGAGTACGCTGTAGAAATATTAGGCAGGGAACAAAAATATGATAAGACCATTGAGGTATTAGGTGCAGAAAGTGGATTTCGGTCCTATTCTGCATTTATAAGAAGTTTCAAACAATTCAAAGGAAAATTGCCGAAGGATTTTATTAGGGCAACTATTTCCTGATAAAATTCAAAGTCAACAATTTCACCTTTCACCCATTTTGAGGCAAATTTAGAAACAAATTCCTTTAGATTGTACAATCTAAAGGAATTCAAGGGTTAAAAATTGGGTACTTTCTATAATTTAACCTCAGATTTGATGCTATTATTCACTTGAAAAACACTTAAATGATGTTTAGAATTTTAGCATTGCTATTACTCCCTGTTATTTGTTTGGCCCAAGTAAATTCCAATGGGGAAAAGCCAACTGTCGAATTATTATCCAATGAAATTTCTCCTAATGTGATTAAACGAAATGCTTCGTTTAATCTGGAGGAGATTAAAGTACGCTGGAAGAAGGCGGCGTTGGAGAATTGTACGGGGCTTCCTTGTATCGTTACACCGCCTGTCCCATCTTTCACTTGCGGAACAAGTACCGTATCCGACATTGATAACAACGCTTATAATACGGTTTTGATTGGCACGCAATGCTGGACACAGTCGAATTTAAAGGTTACCAAGTATAATGATGGTACCTTGATTCCTGACTTAACGTTCTCAACAGATCTTACGTGGGCGTCAACGTCATCAGGTGCTCGTACGGAATATGTTGTTAGTAGCGTACCATCAAGTGGTTATGTGTGAACTTATGGATATTTGTACAATTGGAATGCTGCTACTGATTCAAGGAAATTGTGCCCCACTGGTTGGCATGTTCCTTCAAAAAATGAGTGGAATATATTAAGTTTAAGTTTAGGTGGAGATGTAAGTGCAGGTGGCAAAATGAAATCAACATCTTCACTTTGGACGTCTCAAAGTCCTGGAGCTAACAACTCAAGTGATTTCACTGTGCTCCCTGGTGGTTGGCGTGGTTTTGGTTCCCAATTTATTAACGACGAAGCTTACTTTTGGAGTTCTAGTGTATACACTGGTATTGGTCCCTCAGCTAGTTATTACAGTAGATTAGCACATTCAGCAGACCAACTTTTCAATTGGCGAGAAAATTATTATTTTGGCCTCTCCGTTCGTTGTCTCAAGGATTGATTTTTTGTTGATTGGGTGGGTAAGGCTTGCAGGAGGGCGTTGATATGATTTTGGAAAATGCCTGATAATTTCTTTAAAATAGTTTAGTTTTAAAATGAGATTATACCCGAATTAATTAGTTTTGAATCAGGATTTACAGGATTTATAGGATTACAGAGGACGTCTTTGGTTTAGGCATAAGAGTTATTCATAGAGGATTACTTTATACTCTTTTTTTCGTAGGTGCGTTACGCACACATTGTCTTTTTCCCGACAGGTTTTATTTAATTAAATCCATTCTGGTATCAGAGTAATCATAAAAATCATAATAATCACAGTTCAGACATGAATGCAATAATATGCTTTAATCGCGTCTCCGACAGGTTTCTATTTTTTTTCCTTGTCATACTCTGGGTCTTCAAACCATACCAAAGATTTATCATCAGGGTGTCCATTATAAGTAACCGTAATTTCCTCTCCGGGGAATATTTCCCGGATGGCATGAATTTCCATGGTTTCATCTTCTGGATCTACAAAATACCTTGCATTGGGCTCATAATCATGATTGTATAAAGAACCAAACCCTAAGGCAATAGCACATTGATTTTCTTCATCGCCCCATAGAAAATAATAATCATGCAGGGAAGAATCATGAATTTTCTGGAAATCTTCAGCAGGTAATACAATCATTGGACATACCTCAATCAAGGTTCCAACAGAAATATAGATAGCGGAAAATACACCTCTTCCTCCCTTGTCGCTCGGAGCAAAATATATGCCGGGTAATCGTTGCATTGGCTTGTTTTTGAAATTGCAAGGTACAAAATAGAGACGAAGTATCCTTACACCTATTTTTTTTACCACTTTTATACACTTTTAATCTGTTGATTATTAGTTAGGTATAAATTACATTTTTTATTTTTTATAAATTATAAATAAACATAATATATAAAACATTGATATTATTTGCATTGATTTTTGGCATTTGAAATATTCATTTTTTTTTATATATTTTTAATAAAAAAGTGGAGGAAAGTGGTAAAAAGTGGAAATATTGATTTACATTTGACAAGCAAAGGAACAAAACAAGATGAATCAATTACTCGGCGAGTATGAGTGTAAAATCGACGAAAAAAGTCGTATGCGTCTGCCCAGTGGATTGATAAGTCAATTGGGGCAAAAAGAGTCCTATGGTTTTGTTGTTAACAGAGGGTTTGAAAAATGTCTCATGTTGTACCCAGAGGAAGTTTGGTTAAAAACAACGGAAGACATTAATCAGCTGAATGTTTATAGCAAAAAGAACAGGGAATTGGTTCGCTACTTTTATAGAGGTGCTCAAAAAGTTGAGATGGATAGTGCGGACAGAGTTTTGGTTTCCCGTCGTTTGCTGGAATATGCAGGTATTGAAAAAGAGGTGATTTTATCTGCATTTAATGATAGAATTGAAATTTGGGCTAAAGAAGTTTATGATCAGCTCATGGATGATGAGCCGGATGATTTTTCTGATTTAGCAGAAGAAATATTAGGGCGTGGTAAACAACCTTTGGAAGATTAAAATTGCAAACGTATGTATCACGAACCTGTTTTAGCAAATATCTCCGTTGAGGCGTTAGAAATTAATCCTGACGGTGTTTATGTAGATGCTACTTTTGGGGGTGGCGGACATGCTAAAAGAATTTTAGAAAAATTAAGTGACAAAGGTCGCTTGATTGCTTTTGACCAGGATCCCGATGTTATCGGGAATGTAACACACGATGAAAGACTAATTTTTGTACCACACAATTTCAGGTATATCCGTCGGTTTTTAAAATTGAACGGATACCTGAAAGTGGATGGTATTTTAGCCGATTTGGGTGTTTCATCTCACCAATTTGACACAGAATCCAGAGGATTTAGTTTTCGGATGGAAGGTTTACTCGATATGAGAATGAATCCTCTTTCTGGGAAATCAGCAGCTGATATTCTAAATACTTATACGGAAGATCAGTTGGTTAAATTGTTGAGTGAATGGGGGGAAGTAAGAAATGCAAAATCATTGGCAGCCGCATTGGTAGAAGCAAGAAAATCGAGTCCTTTTAAGGAAATTCAAGGTTTCCTGAATGTCTTGGATCCTTGGGTTAGAGGCCAAAGACCTAGATATCTGGCCCAGGTTTTTCAAGCTTTAAGAATTGAGGTGAATGAGGAAATGACGGTGCTTGCTGATTTTTTGAAACAATCTGTTGATCTTTTAAATGATGAGGGACTGTTAGTTGTCATTTCTTATCATTCTCTGGAAGATCGTTTGGTGAAGAATACCTTGCGTTACGGTAACCCTGAGGGTACTTTACAGCAAGATTATTTTGGAAATATTTATCGTCCTTTCAATATATTAACAAAAAAAGCAATTTTACCCGATGCAGAGGAAATTAAAATTAATTCCCGAGCCAGGAGTGCTAAGTTAAGAGTAGGTCGAAAACTCCCTGTTTGATTCTTTTGTCCTGAAATACAGATTGGGCATCTGTAGGCTTTGAGAAAACATTTTTTATGGCACGTAATAAGGGGTTGCGAAAATTTATATTATTAGAGTTCCTCGGTTCTGATGAAATCTTTAATAAACTGGTTTACATAGTATTTATAGGCTTTCTTGGCCTTTTATATATTGCTAATTCTCATTTCTCAGAAAAAAAGATTAGACAAATTCAGGTTCTCCAAGATGAAATAAAAGAATTACGCTGGGAATACATGACCCTGGCTTCAGAAAATAGAGTTAAAGCTCAACGTTCTCAGATGGCTGATAGATTCGCAGTATTAGGCTTGCAACCGTTTGAACGTCCTCCATTTAAATTGGTTGTCAACGCTAAAAAATCCTATTGAGCTATGGAAATTAGAAATGAAGTGCTTTTTAGAATGTATTTTCTCCTGTTTGCTCTGGTGCTTCCTTTCGCAGGCGTTGTTGCCTATAAATCTTATTTTTTAACTATGGTGGAAGGTGAAAAATGGAGAAAAAAAGGAAAAGAACAAAATATTAAACTTAAAAATCTGGAGGCTAACAGAGGTAATATTTATACCGCTGATGGGGCGCTTCTAGCGACTTCAATTCCTTATTTTGATGTTTATTTTGATCCTGTTGCGCCAAGTGATATCGATTTTAATCAAAGTGTTGATTCTCTGGCTTTACTTCTTAGTAAATCTTTGGGCTGGAGGGATAAACCGCAATCTGTCAGTAATAAACTAAAGGTCTTACGTAAAACCAAGAAAAATAGAAGACTCCTCATTAGTCGAAAAATTAATTACACGGAATTAAATAAAATTAAAAATTTTCCTTTATTCAGACTTGGTCAGTTCAAAGGCGGGCTTATCGTGGAACAATCGAGTAAAAGAAGAATGCCTTTTGATTTACTTGCCCAAAGGACTGTAGGTTATCTCAGAGACGGTTCTTTGCCTGTAGGTATTGAAGGCTCGTTTAACAATACCTTGAAAGGTGCACCAGGTAGTCAGTTTATGCTCAGAGTGAGTAAGAAAAATGATATCTGGCTGCCGCTGGAAAATTTAAATAGTATTAATCCTAAAGATGGTCATGATGTAGTGACTACCCTGGATATAAATTTTCAGGAAATTACAGAAAATGCCCTCCTTAAAGCAATGAGGTTCCATGAAGCAGAATGGGGCACAGCCGTCGTTATGGAAGTGGAAACTGGCGCTATAAAAGCAATTGCCAACCTCGGTTTGTACCAAGGGGAATATTCAGAGGGTTTTAATTATGCTATCGGTATGTCTGTGGAACCTGGTTCTACTTTCAAAGCTGCAACCATGTTGGCTATCCTTGAAAATACTTCCGTTAATTTAAATGAAGAAGTGCAAATTTCCCGCGGAGTTGCTAATTTCTATGGCGATAGAATGGAAGATGTAGCGGAGGAAAGTAAAAATCTGGAATCAATTTCTATAAGCCGGGCTTTTGAAATCTCTTCTAATGTGGGTATAGCCAGAACCCTAGGCCGGTTTTTCTCGGGAACTCCTGATGAAGTTGGAAAATTATCAGCTAATCAGTTTATCCAGTCTCTCGAGAATTTTAATCTGCATAATACCGTGCAAGAGGATATTGAAGGAGAGGCAAAACCTTATTTTAAAAAAGCATATAACAGTGAAGATAACTGGAGTGGTACAACCCTTCCATGGATGGCAATCGGATATGAATTAAGTTTAACACCATTACAACTCCTTAACTTCTATAATGCCATTGCAAATGATGGCAAATTGATGCGTCCCTTCCTTGTTAAAGGGGTTCAACATGATGGTGCTTGGATTCAGGAGTTTACTCCCGATGTTATGAAAAGGAAGATTGCCGGTACTGAGTCAATTGCCAAAATTCAGGAACTACTTCGTAATGTCGTAGTTCGTGGAACAGCAAAGAAACTCAGTACCTCCCAGTTTTCTTTTGCCGGAAAAACAGGAACTGCTCAAACCGGTTATCAAAGACTTGCTTCCAATGAAGTGCATAAAGGAGGTTATAGAGCTTCTTTTGTTGGTTATTTCCCCGCTGAAAATCCTAAATATTCTTGTATCGTAGTGATTCACAATCCCCTTAAAAATGGTTACTATGGAAGTGATGTTGCTGGTCCGGTTTTTCGTGAGATAGCTGATAAAATCTATTTTTCTTCCATAGATCTTCATCCCGCCGTAAATAAAAAGGATAAACCTATCCTCGCTCAGGCTGGTTTGCCGGGATTTGATTTCGGAAATTCGAAAGATATGCAACAAATATTATCCTACTTAGAAATTCCATTTAAAGGAAACTTTGATCCGAAATGGACAGTTCTTCAAGGAAATAATCAATATCTGGATGTTAAAAAACCGAATATACAACAACATAAAATTCCTTCAGTTTTAGGTGCAGGACTGAAAGATGCTTTGTATATACTTGAAAATAAAGGTCTAAGAGTTTCTATAGATGGGGTGGGTAAGGTTGTCCATCAATCCATCCAGCCAGGAACGAAAACAAATGGTCAAACGGTACACCTCATATTGCGATGAAGAAATTGAATCTACTTTTATCACAACTGCCACATCAGGTTGAAAATGGCAACACCGATATCTCCGTTACTGGGGTTACGGCCGATTCGCGCGTGGTAACAGTGGGTTCCATTTTTGTCGCTATCAAAGGGTTTCAAAACGACGGGCATCAATATATTCAAAATGCTATTTCAAAAGGTGCTGTCTGTATCCTTTGTGAATTTTCTGTGCCAAATATTCCAGATAATATCTGTGTGGTTAAAGTTGAAAATGCCGCACTTTGTTTTGGCTTATTAATGTCTGCCTGGTATGATTCTCCTACCAGTAAATTAGCGGTGGTCGGTGTTACTGGTACCAATGGTAAAACAACTACGGCTACATTGCTTTTTGATTTATTTACAACGCTGGGTTTTAAATGTGGCCTTATTTCGACCATTGAAGTTAAAATTGGAGAAAAAATAATTCCTGCGACGCATACCACTCCCGATGCTTCCCAATTGCAATACCTTTTTGCTGAAATGGTTTCTATGGGTTGTGAATATGCTTTTATGGAAGTTAGCTCTCATGCTATTCATCAAAATAGAATAGCAGGGATTCATTTTAAAGGAGCCATTTTTACAAATATTACCCACGATCACCTGGATTATCATGGTACTTTTGATCATTATATAAGCGCAAAAAAGCAGTTTTTTGATGATCTTCAAAAAAATGCTTTTGCTTTGGTCAATATTGATGACAAAAGAGGACTTGTCATGGTTCAAAATACGAAGGCATCTATTAAAACGTATGCCCTTAAAAGAATGGCCTCTTATAAAGGTCGGATTATTACGAATGATCTGGATGGTTTGCACCTCGAAATAAATGAAAAGGAATTGTTCTCTCGCCTCATTGGGGAGTTTAATGCCTATAATCTTACCTCCGTATATGCAGCTGCTTCTCTTCTAGGCGTAGATGAAACCTTACTTAGAACCAGATTAAGCGGTCTTTCAGCAGCAGTTGGCCGATTTGATTACTTTAGAGTACCTCAATCGAAGGTTATGGCCATTGTCGATTATGCCCATACGCCGGATGCCTTGCTAAAAGTATTGGAAACAATTCATAAAATGAAACCAGATCAGTCAAGAATTCTTACTGTAATAGGTTGTGGAGGTGATAGAGACCGGGACAAAAGACCAGCTATGGCAAAAGTTGCCGCAACGTTAAGTGACTTAACTATTTTAACATCAGATAATCCCAGAACAGAGGAACCGGTGGCCATCATTAATGAAATGGCTGCCGGACTTTCCTTAGATGAACTCAAAAATACCCTTCGTATTACCGATCGAAAAGAGGCCATTCGTACGGCTTGTCATTTGGTTAAAGAGGGAGATATACTGCTTGTTGCCGGAAAAGGACATGAACCTTATCAGGAAATAATGGGCGTGCGCTATCCATTTGACGATAAAAAAATATTACGTGAATCGTTATTAGGCGATTTTAATGAATTAAATAATTAATTTTTATGTTAATATACCTTTTTGAATGGCTGAATCGCAATATTGGACATTTCCCTGGAGACAGGCTTTTTCAATATTTAACTTTCCGCGCTGGTTTGGCAGTCATTTTTTCCTTATTGATTTCACTGGTGTTCGGTGGGACTATCATTAAATATTTAAGGAAATTACAAATAGGTGAATCTATTCGCGACCTGGGGTTACAGGGCCAGATTCAAAAACAAGGGACTCCTACCATGGGTGGTATCATAATTATCCTCGCTATTTTGATTCCAACCCTTTTGGTCAGCCGTTTGGATAATATTTATATTGTTATGATGATCCTTGCCACATCCTGGATGGGTGTTATTGGTTTCATTGACGATTATATCAAGGTTTTTAAAAAGGATAAACAAGGGTTAAAAGGGAAATTTAAAATTGCAGGACAGATTGGCTTAGGTCTGATTATTGCCCTTATGATGCTTGGAAGTGATGAAATTGTGGTTCGTATGGATACCGAAGAGGCGATCGCTCTGGGTTTAACTGATAATGACAGAGTAGGGGAGATGATTTATACGCAAACGAATCAAGGTGTTTCTGAAAAAGCAGATTATAAAACTACTTTAACAAATATTCCCTTTATGAAGGGGAATCAGCTTAATTACGCTGCGCTGATTCCAATCAAGGTTCAGGCAAATAAATATTGGATCTGGCTGATTTTTATTCCAATAGTCATTTTTATCGTTACGGGTGTTTCCAATGCTGCAAATCTGACAGATGGTTTAGATGGTTTGGCTACCGGAATTTCTGGTATCATCGCGCTGACCCTGGGCATCTTTGCCTATGTTTCAGGAAATGCCATTGCAGCAAATTACTTAAATATCCTTCATCTGCCAGGATCTGGGGAACTGCTTATTTTTACGGGGGCTTTATTGGGTGCTTGTTTAGGGTTTCTCTGGTACAATAGTTTTCCAGCCCAGATTTTTATGGGAGATACAGGCAGTCTTACCTTAGGTGGTATTATTGGTGCTTTAGCTATTATCCTCCGAAAGGAACTTATTCTACCTGTTTTATGCGGTGTGTTTGTTGTCGAAAGTCTTTCCGTCATTTTTCAGGTAGCTTATTTTAAATATACAAAAAGGAAATATGGTGAAGGGAAACGCATTTTTTTAATGTCCCCAATTCATCACCATTTTCAGAAGAAAGGAATTCATGAAGTGAAAATTGTGACTCGATTTTGGTTAGTCGGTGTTTTATTGGCTGTTTTTACACTCATAACACTTAAAATTAGATGAGATGATACAAGGAAAACGATTACTGATATTAGGTGGAGGAGAAAGTGGTGTGGGTGCTGCCTTGTTGGGTAAACAACAGGGCTGGGAGGTTTTTTTGTCAGAAAAGGGTTCCATTAGCGATACTTATTTACAGATATTAAAGGAAAATGAGATCCAACATGAAGTAGGTTCTCATAATTTACTCCGCCTGATGACCGCTGATATCGTGGTTAAAAGTCCTGGCATTCCCGATAGTGCTCCCGTTGTTAAACAACTTCATGAATCAGGAAAAACAATCATTTCTGAAATTGAATTTGCTTCCTGGTACACCCAGTCTTTTATTATCGGTATTACAGGTACGAATGGAAAAACGACTACGACTCGTTTAATCTATCATCTCCTGAAAACAGGTGGACTAGATGTAGGATTAGGCGGGAATATTGGATTGAGTTTTGCTGCTATGGTGGCTAAATCGCCTAAACCATTTTATGTTCTCGAACTCAGTAGCTTCCAATTAGATGGTGTTTTAAAATTTAAACCAGATATTTCCATTTTATTGAATATTACGCCTGATCATCTGGATAGATATCATTATAAAATGGATTTATATGCAAAGGCAAAATTTAAGATAGCCGAAAATCAATCTGAAAATGATGTTTTTATCATCAATGAAGATGATAAAGAAACGGCAGAAAGATATAGTAATTATTTTTTATCTCCCAAGTTGGTGAAGATCTCCCAATCTATGTTGTCTGGTAACCGGCTAAATGTAGCCGGTTACCTTTTTGATCTTCATAATACCGTGCTGCTCGGTAAACATAATGCCATGAATGCAGCTTTTGCTATTCAAACGGCTTTACTCGCAGGCGTTAATGTTGACTCTATTCAACAAGGATTGGAAAGTTTTAAAAATGACCCACATCGTCTTGAAAAAATAAAGACTGTTAAGGATGTTTTATTCATTAACGACAGTAAAGGCACGAACGTTAATGCTGTTTATTATGCATTGGAAGCAATGGAAAAGCCCGTTATCTGGCTTGCAGGTGGACTCGATAAAGGAAATGATTACAATGAAATTCTACCCTTGTTAAAAAGTCGTGTTAAGGCACTGGTTGCCATCGGTGCGGATAATAAGCCGCTTAAAAAGGTTTTTAAAAACATGATTCCTTTTTATGAGATTCCAGACATGATAGATGCCGTAAAACAAGCCTACGCTTTGGCTCAACCCGATGGTATTGTTTTACTCTCTCCAGCTTGTGCCAGTTTTGACCTGTATAAAAATTATGAGGATAGGGGAAATCAGTTCCGCGATGCCGTTAACAATTTAAATACAGCGTCATGACAACATTTTTATCCAATTTAAAAACGGAATTGAAAGGAGATCGGGTTATCTGGGTACTCATAGCCTTAATGACCTTGGTTTCTTTACTGGGTGTTTATTCTTCAACTGGGAGCCTTTCTCATAGAGAACAAGGTGGGAATACCGAATATTATCTTGTAAAACAAGGGTTTATTGTGATTTTTGGGTTTTTTGTTATGTATATCCTTCATAGATTGCACTATCTTCGCTTTCATAGGATTGCCCCTTTTTTATATTTTGTCGCAGTGCCACTCCTTATTTTTACGCTCTTATATGGGGTAGAAAAAAATTCGGCACGCAGATGGCTCGAAATTCCATTTTTAGGATTTACTTTTCAGACTTCAGATTTTGCCAGACTAGCTTTGATTTTATTTTTGGCAAGAACTATTTCTTCGAAGCAATCGAATATTAAAAATTTTAAAAGTGCATTTCTACCTTTAATACTTCCTGTTCTTTTAATTTGTTTCCTTATTGCTCCTGCTGATTTATCAACTGCTATCTTACTTTTTTCAACTTGTATTGCTATGATGTTTGTTGGAAGAGTTTCTGTTAAATATATTTTGATGTTGGTTTTACTAGCCATCATTTCTTTTTCTCTGCTCATATTAATAGGTCATTTCTTCCCCGAAATGGTCAGAGTAACCACCTGGATATCCAGAATCAAGGAATTTACCAGTGATTCATTGGGTGGTTTTCAAGTTCAGCAATCGAAGATTGCGATAGCCAATGGGGGCCTATTTGGTATGGGGCCTGGTAACAGTTATCAGAGAAATTTCTTGCCTTCTTCTTACGCTGACTTTATATATGCCGTTTTGGTAGAGGAATATGGTTTAATTGGGGGTTTATTTGTCATCGCGCTCTACTTAGGGTTCTTTTTCAGAATCACCAGATTGGTGACTAAAAGTACTAAGGCATTTGGTGCCATGGTGGTTACAGGTTTAGGATTTAGTTTTGTTTTTCAAGCATTTATAAATATTGCCGTAGCGACACATTTGGTACCAGTGACTGGCGTTACCTTGCCCATGATAAGTTTGGGGGGAACCTCCATTATTATGAATTGTATATCTTTGGGAATTATCCTTTCGGTGAGTAAATTTGTTGAATCTTCAAATATAGTTCCGGATGTATCAGCAGAATAGTTCAATATTGGAAAGTAAAAATCCACGTATTCTAATCAGTGGAGGAGGAACTGGCGGTCATGTTTTTCCTGCAATTGCTATTGCAGATGCCATCAAAGTGCAATTTCCAAATGCGGCTATTTTATTTGTGGGTGCACAGGAAAAGTTAGAAATGCAGGCTGTTCCTAAAGCGGGTTACCCCATAAAGGGTTTATGGATATCTGGATTTGATCGAAGTTTCAGCAAAAGAAATTTACTTTTTCCAGTTAAAGTGATGAATAGTATCTGGCAATCTTTCTCTATTTTATCCCGCTTTAAACCTGATGTGGTTGTCGGGGTTGGTGGATATGCCAGTGGACCAGCCTTATTTGCAGCTTCTTTATTAAAAATACCCGTCGTTATCCAGGAACAAAATTCTTTTGCCGGGGTAACAAATAAAATTTTAGCCAGATTTGCAAGAAAAATTTGTGTTGCCTTTCCTGATATGGAAGTAGTCTTTCCAAAAGAAAAATTAGTTTTGACTGGCAATCCCGTTAGAAAAAGTTTATACCCTTCCAATAGGCCTCTAAAGGCAGATGCCTGCAAGTATTTCAACCTGGATCCATCTAAAAAAGTGGTTTTTGTTGCAGGTGGCAGTATGGGAGCAAGAACTATTAATCAGGCTATTATAAATGGTAAGGATTCCATCCAGTCCCATTCAGATATTCAGTTTATCTGGCAATGTGGAAAATTATACGCAACTGCATGCCTGGAGAGTGAATCTGGTAAGCTCGATCATGTAAAGGTTTGTCCATTCATAGAAGATATGTCTATGGCTTATCAGGCTGCCGATTTAATTGTTTGCAGGGCTGGTGCTCTCTCCATAGCAGAAATCTGTTTGTTAGGTAAACCTGCTATTTTAGTTCCTTCACCCAATGTTGCTGAAGATCATCAGACTAAAAATGCCTTAAGCTTGCAACAAAATGCCGCCGCTTTGACCATTAAAGATAAGGATGCGTCGGTTGAACTTCTTTCTGAAATTTATAAGCTCATTGATAATAAGGATTGGTTAGATGCATTGGGAAGGAATGCTTCTCGACTGGGATTCCCCGATGCATCGGAAAAACTGGCTGAAATAATTCTTCAATATGTCCCTTTGGACAAAAAAAAGGTGGAATTATGAAAGAATTATCAACGCTAAATAACATGTATTTTATCGGTATTGGTGGCATTGGAATGAGTGCTATCGCCAGGTATTTTAATGAAAGAGGCGTTAAAATTTTTGGCTATGATAAAACGGAAACAATACTGACAAATCAGCTTTCCTCTGAAGGAATGGAAATTTGTTATGAACATAATTATAAGGAACCTTTCCCGTCCGATATTGATTTAGTGGTCTATACGCCTGCAGTGCCACTTTCGCATCCTATTTGTGCACATTTTTCAAATAGGGGACTTCCTTTTCTGAAAAGAGCTGAGGTATTGGGCTTAATAAGTAAAAATAAGAGGACCATTGCCATAGGTGGTACACATGGCAAAACAACGACATCGTCTATTACTGCCCATCTTTTAAAGGAGGGTGGCATCGATTGTACCGCATTTCTTGGAGGTATTGTAGAAAATTTTGGGGGAAATTATGTCGCTGGAAATTCAGATTGGGTGGTGATTGAGGCCGATGAATTTGATCGTTCTTTTTTACACCTGCAACCTGAAATTGCCGCTATTTTATCAACAGATGCTGATCATTTAGATATTTATGGAACTTATGATTCCCTCATTGAAACGGGATTTAAGCCCTTTGCCGCTCAAACATCAGAGGATGGTTTGCTTTTGATACAACATGCTTCTGCTCATCTCTTTCCGATAAGTAATAATAAACTAACATTCGGAATTGAGGAGGGGGACTATATGGCTGTAAACATAAGACTTTCACAAAACGGGTTAATTTTTGATTATCAAAATAGTTCTCAAAGAATTGATAATCTTTCATTTACACTTCCAGGAAGGCATAACATTTTAAATGCAGTGGTTGCTATAACCATTGCGCTTCGACTCGGTGTTACAACTGAGGATATTCGAACAAATTTACTGACTTTCAAAGGGATACAGAGAAGGTTTGATGTAAAACTCAAAAATGAGGATATTACGATTGTGAGTGATTATGCGCATCATCCTACGGAATTAAATGCAGTTATTTCTGCAGCTAAGGAACTTTATCCAGGAAAAAAGATAACGGGTGTTTTCCAACCCCATTTATTTAGTAGAACCAGAGATTTTTTAGAAGATTTTGCACAGGCTCTTTCAGCTTTGGACAAGGTTTTTCTTTTACCTATTTATCCGGCCAGAGAACAACCTATTCCAGGTATTAATTCAGAACTTTTGTTAGATAAAATACAAAATGGGGATAAAAAACTAATAGTACTGGGCGATTTAATTAGCGAATTAGATAGAGCACAACCAGAGGTTCTTCTCATGTTGGGTGCGGGTGATTTCGATCAATTTCTTCCCCAGATTGTTGATTTTTTTAGTACTAAATCATTAAAATTATAGGCTATGAATTCAATGATTTCAAAATTTAAATGGCAACCATTACTCTTGAAAATGATAGGATTTGCAATATTAGGTCTTGTTATTTTAGCTATGGATATCAGAAAGGAAAGACCAGTCAGTGAGATTAAAACCATGATTTTGCCTTTGCCTGATAGTTCCTTTTTAATTGAAGAAGAGGATGTTTTAGTAGAATTAGACAGAGGACTCGGTTACCAGATAATTGGCCAGTCATTTAAAACGATTGATTTGGGAAGAATTGAATCCCTTTTGGAAAAAAATCCTTTTGTTAAGGATGCGGAAGTTTATATCGACGGCAGAAATGAACTTGGTATTAAAATCGTTCAACGTAAACCGATTGTCAGAGTGATAAGCAATAGGGGAGAACAATATTATTTAGATGAAGAGGGTAATAAATTGCCGCTATCAAAGCATTTTGCTATAAACATAGTGACAGCTACTGGCGATTATCCTTCCTTTTCTCCTGAATTTTTGACAGGTGACAATTCCTTACATGATTTGTTTGACTTATGTACGGAGCTGGAAAAGGAGCCTTTTTTAAAATCTATGATTGTTCAGGTTCACGTAAACCTAAAAAAAGAATTTACTTTGGTTCCTATGATTGGGGATCAAAAAATTATATTTGGCGAATATGATGATTCCATGAAAAAATGGAAAAAGTTGAAGGTGTTTTATAAGGAAGCTATGCCTTTTGTGGGATGGAGAAAATACCGAAACCTTGACCTAAGATTTAGGAATCAGATAGTTTGCAATTGATTTGTATTTAGATTACTTATTTTGACATAATTATTGGGCGTAATTACAAACTACTATGGAAAGAGTTGAAAAAAAACAAGAGGTGGTATTGGCTATCGACATTGGTACCACTAAAGTATGTGCTATTGCAGGATTTAAAAACGATTTAGGAAAGCTCGAAGTTCTTGGGCTTGGCAAGGTGAATTCAGAAGGAGTCCTCCGGGGGGTGGTTTCCAATATTGAAAAAACCGTGAACGCCATTCAGGAAGCGATTGAAATCACTAAACGTTCGGCAAACATTGAATTCAGTTTAGTACATGTTGGCATTGCTGGTCAACATATTAAAACCTTACAGCATCGAGGTCAGCTTGTTAGGGAATACAGCGATTCGGAGATTTCTCAAAAGGATATTGACCGGCTTGTGCATGATATTCACAAATTAGTTTTACCTCCAGGAGACAAAATTTTACATGCGATACCTCAGGAATTTTCTGTCGATTCAGAACACGGCATTATAGATCCTATCGGTATGTCGGGGGTACATCTGGGGGCTAATTTTCATATTATAACAGGGCAAATTACAGCTACCAACAATATCTACCGATGTGTTGAGAGGGCTGGTGCTAAGGTGGCAAATATGACCCTTGAACCCATTGCATCGGCTATGGCTGTATTAAATGAAGAGGAAAAACAAGCAGGGGTGGTTTTGGTAGATATTGGTGGTGGAACTACCGATATTACTATCTTCTATGAGGGCATTATCAGACACACTTCTGTAATTCCTTTAGGAGGAAATATTGTGACCAAAGACATCAAGGAAGGATGTACCGTCATGCCATCTCATGCAGAAAATTTAAAAACGCGTTTCGGTTCTGCGCTGTCAGACGAGGTCTTTGAAAATAGAATTATTTCTATACCAGGGCTGAGAGGCAGGGAACATAAAGAAATTTCAGAAAAAAATCTTTCCTTGATTATTCAGGCAAGAATGGAAGAAATCTTAGATTATGTCTTCACTGAAATTTCAAATTCTGGATATGGTAAAAAACTGGTAGCTGGTATCGTTCTCACTGGTGGAGGTGCCCTACTGAGACATGTTGATAAACTGGCAGAATTACATACCGGTTTGCCGACCAGAATTGGTTTACCTGTGGAACATCTGGCTCACGGTTATTCTGAAACTTTGTGCAGTCCAATTTATGCGACTGCCATTGGACTGCTATTGAGAGGTATTGAGGACAGGGAAAATGGAAAATATAAATCTCCTGAAAAAGTACAAAAATCTCTGGCTTCTGAAGAAATAAAAGTTGAAAACGATCATCAACCTAAAGGGGGAATTATTAATATAATCATTGAAAAAACACGTGAATGGTTTGATTCAGAACCTGATTCAGACCTTTAAACTGAGTTGTTTTTTATTAGATTACCGAAAAATTATTAATTATGATTTACGAATTTCCGAAAGACGATAGTCCTATAATAAAAGTAATTGGTGTTGGTGGTGGTGGAAGTAATGCGGTTACACACATGTTTAAACAAGGTATTATTGGCGTTGATTTTGCCATTTGTAATACCGATAATCAGGCAATGGAAAATAGTCCCGTACCTACAAAAATTAGGCTTGGACCTAATTTAACAGAGGGAAGAGGAGCAGGTTCTAAGCCAAACGTAGGTAAATTGGCCTGCGAAGAGTCAATTGAAGAGGTTAAACGGTTTATTGAGAATAATTGTAAAATGCTCTTTATAACTGCCGGCATGGGTGGAGGTACCGGAACTGGTGCAGCGCCCATTATTGCCAGAACAGCCAGAGAAATGAATATTCTTACGGTTGGTATTGTAACGCTTCCTTTTTCATTTGAAGGAAATAAAAGAACCTCTCAAGGTTTTGAAGGGTTAAATGAATTGAAAAATTCTGTGGATACCCTCATTATTATTTCAAATGATAAACTTAGACAGATTCATGGCAATTTATCTATCTCTGATGCATTTTCAAAAGCTGATAATGTGCTTACTACAGCAGCAAAAGGCATAGCGGAAATTATTACCGTACCCGGTTATGTAAATGTCGATTTTGAAGATGTTAATACCGTCATGCGGGGTAGTGGTGTCGCTATTATGGGTACTGGTCTTGCAGAAGGTAATGATCGCGCCAGAATTGCTGTGGATCAGGCATTACATTCTCCTCTCTTAGAGGATAATAATATAAATGGTGCTAAACATATTCTCCTTAATATAACCTCAGGTCTAAAAGAGGTTACCATGGATGAGATTTTTGAAATCACAGACTTTGTTCGCGAAGAAGCTGGTGATGGAAGTGAAATTATCTGGGGAAATTGCTACGATAATAAGCTGGGAAATAAACTGAGCGTGACGGTGATTGCGACTGGCTTTGAGCATCAAATTACAGATAATATGGATTTTATGCCTCAGAAACATAAAATTACGGTTAATCTGGAAACTGACCCTACTTCAAGACTTTCTGATCCTAATTTACCAAGCAGTGGTCTACAAGGCATTGGTTTTGAAGGAGATAAGAATAAAGGCAGAGTTATTGAATTTGACGGCCTGGATGCTAAAAAAAATAATACGACCATTCCATCCAATGATCCCTTTATTAAAGATAAAGTGGCATCTCCTTCAAATTCTTATCCAAATAGAGAAGAAGATTTAAAGCGAAGGGAATTATTGCGTTCCCAAACACAAAAGTTGAATAATCCAAAGGCTATCAGTGATCTGGAAAATGAACCTGCTTATTTGCGCAGGGGAGTTCGTTTAGATGATATTCCTTTATCTGCTGAAAATACCTATTCCAGATATTCTGTCAGCCCTTCCAATATTACCGAAATAAGTGAGGGTAATTCCTTTCTTCATGACGTAGTGGATTGAAAAAATAATTTACGCCCTAGTTAAAACTACTTAATTTCCATAAGTAGAAATTTTTTGGTGCTTTCTTTTTTGAAAGCACCATTTTTTTTGGAACGTTTTCTAATCTTTTAACATAATATTAAAACATGGAGCGCAACATGTTGAACTAAAATAAAGTTTTTAATAGGAAGGATCAAACGGATCTTTTTTTTAATACCCATCTCATGAACATCAAAAAAATTAAATTAGCCCTAACCGTTGGTCTTATCAACTCAGTTACAGGCAGCACCCTTGGAAAAGTGCGTGAACTAATGCTTTCCTTTAAAGAAGACGTTGGTGCAATGCTCTCTTCACAGGAATTGAAAAAGGCAGTGTTAGGCCCAAACATGGTGCAACATTCTTACGCTTTACAGTTTGAACGCTGTACGCTAAATGTGGATGTTGTTTGTCACCCTTTCACGAAACAAGAAATGGTGCGTACTTTTTATTTTCAGTAAGCCTTCCATTTTCCTTTTTTAAAAATTAACCTTTACATTGGCTGTTTCAGTGCGTTCTGAAACAGCTTTTTTATTTTTTTTTTGAACCCAATGATAATTTATTATTAATAAAACGATTGCTTGTTCTTTTAAAAGATTATTTGACCTACCTTTGTGCCCCGAAAAGAAAATTAAAATGCAAATAAGAAACATTGCCATCATCGCTCACGTTGACCATGGCAAAACAACGCTGGTTGATAAAATGCTGCTCGCTGGTAGACTTTTTAAAGATCATGAAACGCCTGGTGAATTAATCATGGACAGTAATGATCTTGAACGCGAAAGAGGCATTACTATCCTTGCGAAAAATGTATCTATCCGATACAAGGAATATAAAATTAATATTATTGATACCCCAGGGCACAGCGATTTTGGCGGTGAAGTGGAAAGGGTTCTGAATATGGCCGATGGCGTTCTACTGCTCGTAGATGCTTTCGAAGGTGCCATGCCTCAAACTCGTTTCGTTCTTCAAAAGGCATTAGCACTAGGATTAAAGCCTATTGTTGTTATCAATAAGGTCGATAAAGAGAATTGTACACCTTTGGAGGTTCATGAGCAAATCTTTGAACTCATGGCTAACTTAGATGCCACAGAGGACCAACTCGATTTTCCTGTCATTTTTGGTTCTGCCAAAAATGGCTGGATGAGTGAAGATTGGAAAGTGCCTACTGATAATATCTTCGCTCTCTTAGATTCTATTGTTGCTCACATTCCACCACCAAAAGTCTCTGAAGGTACGCCTCAGATGATTATAACATCGCTGGATTATTCCAATTATATTGGTAGAATTGCCATTGGTAGACTCCAACGTGGCGTCATTACGGAGGGTCAAATGGTTAGCCTTTGTAAAAAAGATGGTTCTATTGTTAAAAGTAGATTAAAAGCCATTTATGTTTTTGAAGGTTTCGAAAAAGCTAAAGTAACCGAAATTAAAGCAGGTGAAATTGGTGCCATTGTGGGTATCGATGGTTTCGAAATTGGTGATACTATCGCAGATTTTGAATTTCCAGAGGCTTTGCCACCAATCTCAATAGATGAACCTACGATGAGCATGGTTTTCACTATCAATGATTCTCCTTTCTTCGGTCAGGAAGGTAAATTTGTTACCTCAAGACACGTTCGTGAAAGGTTAGAGAAGGAGTTAGAAAAAAATCTGGCCCTAAGATTAGAAGATACGGGTTCAGCAGATAGTTTTAGAGTTTTTGGCAGAGGGGTTCTCCACTTAGCCGTTCTCATTGAAACCATGCGAAGAGAGGGTTATGAACTTCAAATTGGTCAGCCTCAGGTTATTTTAAAAATGATTGATGGCGAAAAATGTGAACCAATAGAGGAACTAACCATCGATTTACCTGAAGCCGTTTCAGGAAGAGCTATCGAGGCGGTTACCAGAAGAAAAGGTATCCTTCTTTCTATGGAGCCTAAGGCAGATAGAATTATTCTTAAATTGGAGATTCCTTCAAGAGGTATTATCGGTCTAAGAAATTATTTGCTTACAGCTACTGCCGGAGAGGCAATTATGAATCACAGATTCTTAAATTTCCAACCTTATAAAGGGGAAATTCAGGGTCGTCAAAATGGTTCTCTCATCAGTATGGAAAATGGTAAATCCATTCCTTTCTCCATAAATAATCTTCAAGATAGAGGTGTATTCTTTATAGGTTCCAACGAAGATATTTATGAAGGTCAGGTGGTTGGAGAAAATAACAGACCTGGTGATATGGTAATTAATCTTACCAAAACCAAGAAGTTAACGAACATGAGAGCCTCTGGTTCTGATGATAAATTGAAATTGATTCCACCTCGTCGCTTTAGTTTGGAAGAAGCACTTGAATATATCCAGGAAGATGAATTTGTTGAGGCAACTCCAGCTTCTCTGCGTTTAAGAAAAATTTACTTAAAGGAACATGATAGAAAACGCTATCGCAATAGCAGTTTTTCTCAGGTAGAAGGATAATAAAAAGGGCGGCAATTTTTTGCCGCCCTTTCTTATTTTAGCCTTTATTTTTCTTTGCAAATGCTTTTAACGAAGAATAAGTGTTGATTCCGATTTTGCTCCATTCATCTCAAATGAAATATTATATTTTCCCTTTACCAAATAAATCTGGCCATCTTCCATGGCTTTTATTTTAATTGGCTTTTCCTCCTCTTTAAGATTTTTATTGGCCAGCGCTTCTAAGGTTGCAACGGCGGATGCTTTAATTATTCCTTTGTAAGGAACATAATTTAGTCCGTTTGTCATCGTAACTTCTTGCTCAAACAATAATTCTTTGCTATCGGAATATAAACGCATAAAACCTTTCCCTGCGGTAGACACATAGACTGGAAGTAGTATGTCAGCTGACATACTTTCCTGCCAGGGAGCCATCTTTCTTCCCCAACGAGGGCTTGCGTAGGGAGAAGCCGGCGTAAACGCATGCAATGTCTTTGCCATAATCTCTGGCGTAAGCTGTTGTAGTTCTTTGACGGAGGCCAAATAAATAGATCTGCCATGGGTTCCTACAATAATTTCCTTATCTCTTGGATGAATGACTAAATCATGCACGGAAACAGCAGGCAAATTGTTTTCAAAGAGTTGAACATTTTTTCCTTTGTCCAAAGAACAATATAACCCATTATCTGTGCCAATGTAAATTAAATTTTCATTGGCAGGGTCTTCCTTTAATACATTTACAGGTTCATTTGGTAATCCTTCTCCGATTTTATTCCAGGTTTTTCCGTAATCTTCTGATACATAAACATAGGGTTTGAAATGATCGTTTCGATACCCATTTAGCGTTACATAAACTCTCGATGCCTTAAAGGCAGATGCCTGAATACTGCTAACCCATAAGTTTTGTGGCAATAGCTGATCTATTCTGTTCCATGTGCTTCCTCCGTCCATCGTGAGATGAACTGATCCGTCATCAGTTCCTGCATAAATTAACCCAAAAGTTAAAGGAGATTCATGAATACAGGAAATGGTTCCAAAAGGAACATCTCCTTTCTTACCTCCTTTTGTTAAATCACCACTGATTTCTTTAAAAGAATCACCCTGATTAAAAGAACGGTGAACTTTGTTAGAAGCCATATACAGAATATCCTGATTATGGATAGATAGATGAATTGGGGTTTCCCAATTCCATCTCAAAGGTCGGTCGCCTAATTTGTGTTTAGGTGTTATGCCTTTTCTTTGACCCGTTTTGGTGTTTATTCTAAAATAATTGCCAAATTGAAATCCAGTGTAGACGGTTTCATTATCTCTCGTATCAATTGCAACCTGCATGCCATCACCACCCATGATTGATTTGAACGGGTAATCACCAGAATCATGCCATTCTGTATTCTCTTTGTTGGTTTTAGGGCCCATCCAGACGCCATTGTCTTGCAATCCACCATAAACTCTGTAGGGTTCAGCCATATCGACCGCGACGTGGTAAAATTGACCTAAGGCAGGTGTGTTACATTTAACCCAGGTCTCTCCATTATCATAAGAAATGTTAATTCCGCCATCATTTCCTAAAATTAAATGCCCAGGTTTTTTTGGATTAACCCATAAGGAGTGATGATCAGAATGGACATTGTCACCATTAATTGATTTCCATGTTTTTCCGCCGTTATCAGACCTTAAAACAGGAACGCCTAATACATAAAGTTGATTTGGATTAGCAGCACGAATCTGTGCAAAATAGTAACCATAAGTAAAGTGAACATTTTCTAAATATCCCTTCTCATGCGTTAACTTCCATGATTTTCCCAGGTCATTAGAACGATATACCTCCAGTCCGTGAACGGGAGCATCAAAAAGAGCTGAATTAGCATCCTCTGTATATTCTACAAGATTTAAAGGGGTTATTTCTCCTTTTTTAATCAGATCTAAAATTTTATCCACCGTATATTCTGCTGGAAATCCATTTTTTTGTAAATAATCCTTTATCTGGTATTTTTTTAGCGCTAAGAATGCCTCCTTTTTCATTGTCCTCAAGCCAGATTTTGATAACTCCTCTTCATCTGCTGCAGGTTTAGGTTCTTGACGGAAATAATTATCAATGGCGGCAAAAAGGATTGTTTTTCCTTGTTCCTGTGATACTTCTAAACCAATTCTTCCCAGACCTTCACCATCTGGAAATCCAGTTTGTGAAGCCGTGATTTTAGACCATGTTTTACCTCCATCGATACTTTTGTGAATAGCTGATCCTTTTCCGGATTCAACAAAATCCCAGGCCTCTCTGGTTTTTGTCCAAGTTGCAGCATATAATATTTGTGCAGACGATGGATCATTAATTAAATCTACAGCTCCCGTTTGCTGATCTACTTTTAAGGTATGTTTCCATGTATTTCCCCCATCTTCTGTCATAAACACACCTCTTTCTTCATTGGGAGAATATAAATGACCTAATGCGGCAACCCAGACTTTATTTGGATCTTTTGGATGAAGGCGAATTCTACCGATGTGGTGCGATTCAGGAAGTCCTTTATAACTCCATGATTTTCCACCATCTATACTCTTATAAATGCCGGTTCCAGCATAAGATGACCTACTTGAATTTACTTCACCTGTGCCAATCCAAAGGATATTTCTGGACCAGTCAACCGCAATATCTCCAATCGTCATTACTATTTCATTGTCAAACAAGGGTTTAAAACTGCGACCATTATTTTCTGTTTTCCAGAGTCCTCCAGAGGCGTAGGCAACATAAAATTGGGTAGGATCATTTGGATTCACATCAATATCGGAAACTCTGCCGCTCATAACAGAAGGACCAATGGATTGAAAGGGTAACCCTCCCACTATAGAATTCTTTCGAATATCATTGCGCTTCATCGCATTATCCAATCGCTCCTTTCCGATAGTTGCTGGATATTGAGCTATTAAAATATGAGTGCCGGATAACAGCATCAGGAATAAAAATAGACGTTTTAAAAACATAACAATTGTTTAAAGTTAAAAAACAGATAAGTTTATTTAAAAATACCATTTTTCAATTAAGTTGAGGGGTAAAGTCAACTTATTTTTTTACTCCGTATTTACTTCTTTCTCAATTTGAGAATCAGCTTGATAAATTTTGTTTATTTTTGGTTCATGAAGCAAATAGACCGTTTAGTCCTTAGGAGTTTTCTCCCTCCTTTTATCGTATCTTTCTTAATTGCGTCTTTTGTGTTGGTGATGCAAATGCTTTGGTTATATATTGATGATATTGCAGGTAAAGGATTGGGTATATGGCTTGTTTTAGAACTTCTTTTCTACCGCAGCGTTGGTATCATTCCTATGTCCCTTCCTTTGGGAATTTTGCTGGCTTCCGTTATGACCCTGGGTTCCATGGGGGAATTTTTTGAGTTATCAAGTTTTAAATCCGGAGGTATTTCGCTTTTCAGAATGATGAGGGCCATATTAGCTTTTGGCCTCTTTGCTATTCTTTTTTCGCTTTATTGTTCTAATACGTTGATTCCGATAGCAAATTTGAAATTTGGGTCAAGAATGTTTGATATTAAACAGAAAAAACCAGCATTAAGATTGGAAACCGGTATTTTTAATGACGACTTGGAGGGGTATGCTATCCATATTGGAAAAAAAAATTCAGACGGTAAATCTATCGAGGATGTTTTAATCTATGATCATACAGCTTCTAATGTAGGTAAATATAAAACAGTTAAAGCCCAAAAGGGTGAATTAACCATAACTGAAGATGGAAAATATATGGTTATGGTGCTTGAAAATGGCATGCAATACGTTGAAAATGGAAATAATTTATCCCCGGGAGAGGGTAAATATCCTTATACCAGAACTCAATTTTCACGTTGGCAAAAGGTTTTTGATCTAAGTGAATTTGAATTATCAAGAACGAATGAAGATCTTTTCAAAGGAAATCGCTCTATGATGAGCAGCGGGCAATTGGCATCTGCAATTGATTCTATCGTTCGAGATATGGATAAAAAAGGAAAAGAAATGGGAAATTATATGGTTGGATTTTTGCCTTATCTAAAAACTGATTCTCTCTATTTAGCCAAAGTTCCGGAAAGTGCTCCCCTTGAATCTTCCCCTGAAAGTAATCCCTCTTTTTCAAAACCCGCCGTTCCCGACGCAGGAGCTTCTGCCGATCCCTATCAATACGTAACCGATTTGGGAATACCAGTGAAACAATTACCTGGATTAAAAATGGACACCCTAAGTCGGTTTTTAAATTCTTTTGTAACTTTTGAACAATCTCAATTATCAAGTAAAGCAAAAAGTATCATCAGAACGATTAGCACCCAATCTGGGGCCTCGGCAGAATCTGTCAGACAACTCAATGATTCCAGAGTTAAACATATTTATGATCTGAATGCTAAATATAGTATTGCCGTTGCTTGTTTTTTATTTGTTCTCATCGGCGCACCAATGGGTGCGATTGTTAGGAAAGGTGGTTTTGGTTATCCTATTTTAATTTCTACCTTATTTTTTATGGTGTTCGTTGTGCTTACTATTGTGTGCAGAAAAGTGGCAGAAAGTTTAATTATTCCTGCTATTGCGGCTGCCTGGTTACCCAATTTAATTTTGTTTCCGGTAGCCATTGTACTTACCTGGTTAGCTATGAATGATTCTAGTTTATCTCTCCCGAATTTTTTTAAATCGAAAAGAAATGAAATTTCTAAAGGATAATATGTTGTTTTTTTCTCTTTTTTTATTCTGGGAAATTTTCTTGTTGTTTTTTATTTGGATATTTCCAAAAGGTCAGGAATTCTTAATGCTGCAGGAAATTCACAATGAAGTTTTAGATTCCTTCTTTAAAATGATAACTTTTCTGGGTGATTGGCCAGCCTACCTGTTGGCTCTTTTTTATTTGTATCCAAAGTTTAAGATAAAAGGCCTATTAATAGTTTGTTCTTTAAGTATTCTGGTTCCGATTTCTTCCCATTTATCTAAAACCTATTTTAAACATCCCAGACCAAGTTTATTTTTTAAAAATAATAGTGAATTTCAGGATGTACACAAAATTGAAGGGGTAAAACTTCACGAGGGATTAACCAGTTTTCCCTCCGGCCATACGCTGTCAGCTTTTTCGGTGTTTTCATTACTAGCTTTCTACACTAAGAAAAAGTGGATGAAGACACTTTTATTTTTAATGGCGGCTATCTTGGTGGGAATTTCCCGGGTATATCTCCTTCAACATTTTGTGGAAGATATAATGATGGGGGCTTTTATGGGTGTTTTCCTGGCTTTTTTAATCTATTATTTTGCCAATTATAATAAGGAACCAGAAAGTGCTTTTACTTCAGGTTAAAGGGTAAATCGGGTAAATTTATTCGATCTGGAATAGGCATAATGATACGCCAATGCTTAGGATAATAATTATTATACCGGTCGCCAACGCCTTTATACCATCCAAGGGATAATCCCTCATAATTTATAAGTCCCCATCCTGTTTTAGGAGGCTTAACGGGTAAAATTTCTTTTTTCAAATAGGTTAATGCATCATATCGATCTAATTCCCAGGTGGATAAATTTTCATTTATATAGGCACTGAGGGCTAATTCAGGCTCAGGAATGAAATCTTTTCCTTTTGAACTCCCTAACATCAAAATGGGGTCAATAAAAGGTAAGAATTGACTTAATAAGCTAAATTCAGGAAATAAATCCTCTGGAATACCATAATAGTTACCACTATGATCTTGAATGCCTACTAAATCATTTTCAACTTTAAGGAAAGTTGATATAGCATCGGGGAAGCTGATTTTTTTTCTTGGCGTTTTCTGATTCCTTTTTAGGGTGTTTTCTGGCTGAGGTTGATTAATTTGACCCGTAAATTGTAAAACTGCCAGGTAAAATCCTTCCCCATTTACTAAATGAGGATAACACTGAAAGCCGCCCTGATCGGTTTTTAAAATCCCCCAGGTTGAAGGTATTTCAATTTCTACTACTTTAAATGGAAAATTTTGGCAAAGCCAGCTTACCTGTTCATCATTTTCTTTATGATTATAAGTACAAGTGCTGTAAAGTAAGTACCCACCTTCTTTTAATAAACCTGCAGTGGGAGAAAGGATTCTTTTTTGTCTTGACGCACAATGATTGACATGATCTAAAGACCATTCATCCCGTGCATGGATGTCTTTTCTGAATAATCCTTCCCCTGAACAGGGTGCATCCAATAAAATCAAATCAAATAAAGGAGGCATTGAATTAAATACGGAAACTTCAAAAGAAGAAATAAATACATTAGTATGACCCCACTTTGCCAGGTTCTGTTTTAGTATAGATACCCTTGATTTGATTACTTCATTAGCAAGAAGAAATCCATTTTTTTCAAAAGCAATTTCTGCTAATATGGTGCTTTTTCCACCAGGGGCTGCGGCAAGATCCAATATAAATGGTCTGGTAGTATCCTTTAATAATTTACTGGCAATCCACTCTACCAGCATGGAACTTGGATCTTGAACGTAGTATGCACCTGCATGAAAGGAGGGATCCAGGGTGAAATTTGGTCTGTTTTCAAGGGTTAAGCCTCTTTTAGTCCAGGGCACAGGCGTACCTTTTACCTCCAAATGTTCCCCCTTTGTTTTGTTTATTCTAATGCCTGTTACAGAAGAGGAATGAGTTATTGCCTGAAGGAAATGGGGTATTTCTTTTTCATTTAAGATACTTTTCATTTGATTGATAAAATCAACGGGCAATTCCTCTTTATCCATCGCTATTTATTTAGAATAAATTTATATTTGATTAAAAGCCAATCATTTATATCTGGTAGAACACGCGTAAAATAAATAATTGAAAAATAAATTATGGTCATGACGGGGGCTCTATAGGCTAAATCAATGTATGCTTTAGGATAAATTGGAATATACCAAACAGATAACCAGCATATTATACCTGCCAAAAATATTTTAAAATAGGCATAGGTAAAGGGATGAAATTTCCAGTGAACATAATTGAATATGGAATAAAAAGAACTTGTCATTACAATAGTTAAAGCGGTAGCCATTGCAGCACCCACTGCTCCGAAAGATTTAATAAAAAAGTAATTGGAAACGATCGTTATCAGAGCCATTACCGTCTTGGCAAGCAGATCTATTTTGTATTTATTCGAATGGATTAATATGAGAGATGAAAAACCTGTTGCCATAGCAAAAATTTGACCAAAACCTAAGTATATTCCTATTGGAATGCCCACTCTGTATGGTTCGCCCAGCACTTTTACCGCATTATGGAGATTTCCAAGTATTCCAGCATATACAAGAACACCTAAAACCAATACTATTTTTGTGGTGCGTTGATTTAATAAATGAATTTCATTTATTTCCCCCTTCTTCCAATGTTCTGCTATCTGAGGAGAAATAACGGAGCCAAAGGCATTTACGGGCATCGTAATGGTTGTAGAAATAAAATAAAAAACGGCATAAATACCCGCCATCGTAAAATCAATCATCCCAGATATCATCATGGTATCAATATAAGCAATAAGATTATTGCTTAACCCAGTAAACATAATAAATAAGGAATAAGTGAAAATTGGTTTTAAATAAGGAGATTGTAATATTGGTTTAAAGTAGGCATAACCCAAAAAACCTCTCCATTCAATATGGAAAACGAATAAAAGAATGCTCAATAATCCTTTTATTCCATATAAATCGAGAAATAATTTTAAATCTATGAAATCAAAATAATAACAGGTTAGGAGAACTGTGGTAAGTGCCCTCGAAAAAATCTGGGTTAAAAAAATACTAAAAAGAGGTCGTTGTCTTGCGGTATTAAAGGCATCAAGAATGCTCAGAAGGGTATAGGTAAGTAAATTAAAAAAAAGAAGATAAAAATATTGGCGTGCCAGTTCCCGACTCTCTAAATCCTTTATATTTAAAATAATATCCCATTTGAAATAATACAAAATAAGGCCACCTAAAATAATGGCTATTAGACCAATAAACAAAACAAAAGTAAAGAAAGAATCTCTTGTTTTTTTATCATCCTTAAAATAGGGATAAAACCGAATGATAGCCCCGGGTAAGCCTAATAAGACAAAAGTTATGATTAAATTATTGGCAAAAGAAATTGTTTGAATAAATCCAAATACACTGGCTCCCAATATTTTAGGAAACAACAGCGTACTATTTACAAAGCCCCATATTACACCCAGATAAAGTAATATGGTGCCGGCAATTCCTTGTTTTTTCATAGTTACCTGATCTGTCAGGTTGCGAATTATAAATTAAAAGAGGATATCAACATCAACATCATAAGGGTAGGTTATTAAATAATTTAAAGCTTCTGCAAATTCGAAGTCCTCATAAATAACCTGATATAACATTTTTGTGATAGGTAGGCGAAGTTTTAATTTAAGTGACAGATGATGAAAAATATAAAGCGTTCTTACCCCTTCGGCCAATTCTGGCGTATTTGCAAGCAAATCCAGTCTGTTTTCACCCTGTCCTAATTTATATCCAAAGGAAAAATTCCTGCTATTTTTACTTGTTCCAGTAGCAATAAGGTCACCTATTCCAGCAGTCCCAATAAAGGTACGAGCACCGGCCCCGAAGGCTTTTCCTATGGTTATCATTTCCATGAGACCTCGGGTCAGCAGCATAGCTTGTATGTTTTTGCCCAAGCCCTTTCCTTTAATTAATCCAGAACCTAAAGCAAAAATATTTTTTAAACCACCGGCAAATTCTGCTCCCAGTAGATCGGAGGTACCAAAAACGTGAAAAACCTCACTACTTAGTGCTTTTTTGCCCGCATTAATGACCTCTTCGAAGGGACTTCCGATAACCGTCGCCGTAGGTTGGCCTTCCATGATTTCTGAAGCTAAATTGGGGCCGGCTAGACAACCTATTCGCCTAACGGAAGTTTCTTCTTTAATGACTTGACTCATTGTCATTATGTGTTCTTTTTGTAACTTCCCGGTCAATATATCCTCATCATTTATGGCAATATCAAAGCCTTTTGTAGCGTGAATGATGAGATGTGAAGGTTTTAGAAAAGGGCCGAAAAGTTGCATGACAGTTCTAAACGCGTCTGAACTGATAACAGGAAAAAGAAGGGTACAATTTTCAGCTAAATATTTGGGGTCGTTTGTGGCAATTACTTTTTGAGAAATGACGACATTATCAAAAAAATGATGTTCATTTATCTGCGCAACAACTTCAGGCCTTCTGGCAAATAATAACACCTGAACATTGTGTGACAAAAGATTTGCTATCGTTAACCCAAAACTTCCTGCACCAATAACCCCAACAAATTCCTTTTTTTCAACATTCATTTTCTTTTATGCATTTAATTTATTTTGCCTTTATAGCGGCAATAATTTTTTCCGGCGTAGAGGCATCAGATAGGGAATAATCACCGATTTTTGTTCGCACCAATCGGGTTAAATGAGCGCCAGATCCTAACATTTTACCTATATCATAGGCCAGAGATCTTATGTATGTTCCCTTGCTGCAATGAACTGCAAAGTCAATTTCAGGTAAATCGAAGCGAAGGATTTCAAGAGAGTAAATCGTTATTTTACGTGCTTCAGGCTCAAACACTTCTCCTTTTCTTGCCTTTTTATAGAGGGGTTGACCTCCGACTTTAATAGCGGAAAAAATAGGCGGAATCTGCATTAATTCTCCTTTAAATTTATTGACTGCTTCTTCTAAGGCAACTTTTGTTATATGTTCGAATGGATATATTTGATCAATTTCTGTTTCGGCATCATACGATGGGGTAGTTGCGCCCAACTTTATGGTTCCCTCGTAACATTTGCCCAATTCTTGAAGAGAAGCTAAATCTCGGGTACATTTTCCTGTTCCCAATAAAAGTAATCCTGTTGCCATTGGGTCAAGTGTGCCGGAATGGCCCACTTTTATTTTTTTAATGCCAAGCTGAAATTTGATAGTACCACGTATTTTATTGACTACATCAAAGGAAGTCCAGCCTGCTGGTTTATCAATCAATAAAATGCTTCCCTCTTCCAGGGCAGCTAAAGAATAGGAAGTAGCATCTGATTCCGTAGGTTGCATCATTGGGGTTAATTGGCGGCTAAATATAGGAGCATTCCTGTGCCAACGATAAAACAGTAAAGGGCAAAATAACCTAATTTACTTCGTTGAACTACTTTTATCATCAGGTTACAGGCAAATAATCCAGTAAAGAAGGCTGCTATAAAACCTAAAGCAAGAGGTAGCAGTGAAAATTCTTTAACATTAAAAGCGCCATCAATTAAATCTTTAGACATTTTTCCTAATATCAAAGGAATTACCATTAAAAAACTGAAACGAGCAGCTTCAGTTCTTTGTATGCCCAATAGCACTGAGGCCGATATAGTGGCACCTGAACGTGAAACACCAGGTAAGATAGCAATCATCTGAGCAATACCAATGAGTATTGCCTCTTTTGGACCTACTGCCTTAGTGCCTGGCTTTGCTTTATCAGCCCAAAATAAGATGCTAGCAGTGACCAAAAGTAAACCGCTCACCAAAACTATCTGACCTTCAAATAACTGATCTATCTCATCTTCCCAGAATAAACCCACAAATACAGCGGGAATCATGGATAAAATAATATTTCGCGAAAACAAATGAGATTCATTGATCTTGGGCTTTAATAAGCCGGAAAGAATGATCCCGATCTCTTTTCTGAATACAAAAACTGTGGCCAATGCAGTGGCAGCATGCAATGTTACCGTCATTAATAGCCCAGAATTTAAATCTTTTTTATCGCCAAGGAAATATTGGGCAATTTCTAAATGACCGCTGCTACTTACTGGCAGAAATTCGGTTAAGCCTTGTACTATACCAAGTAAAATGGCTTCTATATTAGTATTCATTATTTACGTAATATGGCAAAAACTTCAACAATTAATCCCGATACAATTAAAATGGGTGCAACAACCATCCTAACAGGACTGTAGATGATAGATTCATCCCAAACATCGGGACTTGGCATTTTACCACCAGACATCAAAATAGTGCCAAACGCAATTAAAAGTATGCCCGCACCCATCCACATAAAATGTTTCCGGTTAAATAACATTTCCATTTGTGGTACAACCTGTTTTGCTTTACTTCCACTTACAGGCGCACGCTGCTTATTTGCCGCTGGATTTTGTTCATTTACTTTTGAACTGGCTAATGGATTTGGAGTGATTCGAACTTTTGCTTTACTCATGATTTTTTACCGGATTTTAAATACGGAGGACGAAATTAAACATTAATATTATTTTCTCTCGAATTATTGTCAATTCAAATTAATACAAATCATCAACCCGCATTTTCAGGTATCGATTGACAACAATAAAAGTACTGAATACATATATAAATATTCCTGCAAACGTTATGCTCGCAGCAAGTATTAGCAGATTATTAAGGGGTAAATTACGAACTATTTCCGGGATATTTCCAGAAACCCAGGAATATAAAGCCGACAAGCCAGCAAGTGCCAATGTACTGGAGATGATTCCATGGACAATACTCCTTTTTATAAACGGGGCGCTGATAAAGCTCCATGTTGCACCTACTAATTCCATATTTTTTATGATAAATCGATGGGCGTGTAGCGCCAGTTTTAAGGTATTAAAAATTAAAACGCTGGATATAGCCAGTAAAATTAAAGTAATGACAAAGGTGAAAAGTAAAAATTTATTCATGTTTTTTAACAGTGAATTCAAGAAACTGTCTTGAAAATAAACAGCTTTTACATTTGGAAATTTTTTGAGCGCACTTTTTATCTTGTTTAATTGGCTTTGTTCTAAATAAACTTCCTTCACGTTAAAAGTAATGATGTCTAAAAATGGATTGGGCAAATCTAGTTTTAAAAAATCTTCCCCAAAATCTTTTCGCATCATTTGTATCGCCTCTTCTTTGTCAATGAGGGAAAAGCTTTCTTCTTTGTAAAAGTCTCTGCTCGTCAGCCATTCTTTTAAAGAATCTAATTCTTTGGAACTACCAGTTTCACTTATTTCTACAATCAAATTTAGGTTTTCCTTATAAAAAGAAATTAGTTGACGTGTGTTTAATAATAAAAATCCGAAAATACCTAAAATAAAAAGGATAAGTGAAATGCTTATTATTGCATAAAGGTAATTAGGCTTTGACCCAAATTTACTATTATCTTGATGGAGTGTCATATTGGACTTCATGGGTCTTTTATCTGTTTTCCAGCTGATTCATCAATAATTCCGTTTCTGATAATAAACTTTTTAATAGCCTTAGCCTTTCTGATTTTTCTTTTTCAGTTAGTTTTGCATCAGCTTCAGAGGTATTTTTTAAATTGGTAGATGCCTCTTCCAATTGTAAAAGTTGATTTTTTTTATTCGTTAAATCCTGAAATTGATCACTAATCTTTGGGTCGCCACTCTGTTTTACCGCATTTTCCAGACCATTTAATAATTGACTTACTTTGTCCATGGCCACATCATATTTCCCGTCTCTTAATTTTTGCTTTTCTACCCGAAGTAAATCCCAGGAAGATTTTCCAAGATGGATGACCTCACCAAATATTTTCTTCGATGTTGATTTTTCTTCTGGAGTACCCAGAAAATAGTTGTACACTAACAAAAGGACAACCAGACTAAGAACAAGTTTAAATAAAAAACGAATCATTTTACTTCCATTTATTTAAGTGCACATAACAATGCAAATCTAATTCCTTTTTGTCTATTTTTGCGAAAAATACTCCTTTGCCTCTTTAAGGATTTTTTAGAGAAGGAGTTTTAACAAAATTAACGATAATGGAATACAGATTTTCAGACATTGAATCCAGATGGAAAAAATATTGGGAGGAAAATAAGGTTTATAAAGTTAGTAATGACTCTACAAAACCTAAATATTACGTTTTAGATATGTTCCCTTATCCTTCTGGGGCAGGTCTCCATGTCGGTCATCCATTAGGTTATATTGCTTCTGATATTTATGCCCGTTATAAAAGATTAAATGGATTTAATGTGCTCCATCCCATGGGTTATGACGCTTTCGGTCTGCCTGCTGAGCAGTATGCCATACAAACGGGTGTTCAACCAGCTATTTCTACAGCACAAAATATTGCCAGATATAGAAGTCAACTCAATAATCTGGGATTTAGTTTTGATTGGGACAGGGAAGTTCAAACTTCTAATCCTTCCTATTATAAATGGACACAATGGATTTTCCTCCAGCTGTTTACACACTATTACGATACTAAAGCGGATGCTGCCAGGCCAGTTTCAGCATTGGAAGCCCATTTTTCAATACATGGTTCTAACCAGCTGAATGCTGCACACAATGATTTCGATGCTTTTACAGCGGAGGAATGGAAGGCGATGAACAAAGCTGAAAAAGAAAATATTTTAATGAATTTTCGCCTGGCTTACAGAAAAGTAACCTATGTTAACTGGTGCGAGGCTTTAGGTACCGTTTTGGCAAATGATGAGGTTAAAGAGGGAGTTTCTGAACGTGGCGGTCATCCCGTTGAGAAAAAACCGATGATGCAATGGTCCTTAAGAATTACAGCTTATGCAGCACGATTATTAAACGATTTGCAGACTTTGGACTATTCTGATGCGATGAAAAAAATGCAATCCAACTGGATTGGCAGGTCAGAAGGGGCCAGAATGTTTTTTGAGGTGGAAGGCAGCGATGTTAAACTGGAAATATTTACCACTCGTCCAGATACTCTTTTTGGCGTTACTTTTATGGTTTTAGCTCCTGAACATGAACTGGTTGCTTCTTTAACATCCAATGATCAGGCATCAAAGGTAGCAGAATATTTAACTTATGTCCAAAGCAGGTCTGAAAGAGAACGTATGGCTGAAGTGAAAGAGGTCAGTGGCGAATTTTTAGGTTCCTATGCTGTCAATCCTTTTAATGGAAAGAAAATTCCCATTTATATTGGGGAATATGTGCTGAAAGATTACGGTACAGGAGCAATTATGGCCGTTCCAAGTGATGATGACAGAGATAATCTATTTGCCCTAAAATTTGGTCTTGAAATTATTGATGTCATTGATAAATCAAAATATCCAGGGGCTACCAGGCATGATAAACTTGGATTAATGATTAATTCTGAAATGCTCGATGGGTTTGAAGTGCCTGATGCTGTTGAATATATGTTGAAAGAGATTGAAAATAAAAATATAGGTTCCAGACAGGTAAATTATAAATTAAGAGATGCTATCTATAGCCGCCAACGCTACTGGGGTGAACCATTTCCAATTGTTTATAATGAGGATGGCATAGCGATCCCCTTAGAAGAAAAAGATCTTCCTTTAACATTGCCAGTTCTGGAAAATTTTCAGCCCGCTTCTGGTGCTGTATCCCCTTTGGCAAGAGCACAAGATTGGGTGAATTTGCCCGATGGAAATAAACGTGAAACAGATACAATGCCTGGTTTCGCTGGATCTTCCTGGTATTTTTTACGCTATATGGATCCGTCTAATGATCAGGTTTTTGCTGGGGAAGCAGCTCTGAATTATTGGAAAGAGGTAGATTTATATGTTGGTGGCACGGAACATGCTGTTGGTCACTTAATGTACAGTCGCTTTTGGCATAAATTTCTTTATGATCTTGGAAAAGTGCCTACTATTGAGCCATATAAAAAGTTAATTAATCAGGGTATGATTCAGGGTGTTGTGGAATCAATCTATTTACAAAAAGAAAAAATACAGGGAAAAAATAGATTTGTTTGTGCAAGTTTACTCAAATTAGAAGAAGAAAAGGGGAATCATTTTACTAAAATTCCTGTGTTAGTCGATTATGTTACCGATTATGGAAATATGACTGGGTCACATCTTTCAGATTTAGGTATTCAGCAATTTATTAAGTGGAGACCTGAATTTGAATCAGCCATCTTCGTTTCTGAAGGTGGAATCATTGAAAATGGGGTGTTTACCCCCACACGAGAAGGTGATTCATTTCAGCTCATTACCTTTTCTGAGGTTGGTAAAATGTCGAAATCACTTTACAATGTCATTAATCCAGATGACGTTGTTTCAAAATATGGTGCCGATTGTTTTAGAATGTATGAAATGTTTTTAGGACCGGTTGAACAAGCGAAGCCTTGGGACACGAAGGGCATTGACGGTGTAAATAAATTTTTAAGAAAAGTTTGGCATTTGTTTAGAGATGCGGAAGGAAAATGGTTGCTCAACAATAATCCAGCATCTCCGGAAGCATTTAAAGTGCTACATACAGCTATTAAAAGGATTCAGGATGACATAACACGTTTTTCATTCAACACTTGTATCAGTGGATTTATGATTGCGGTTAATGAGTTCCAAAAAATGAATTGTAACAATAAAGAAGTACTTAATCCATTTTTAATCTTGTTGGCTCCATTTGCTCCTTTTCTTAGTGAAGAATTATGGCACCAGGCTGGAAATGAAGGTTCCATTCATCATGCTGGTTTTCCCGTTTTCGAAAGTAAATATCTGGAAGAATCATCCATTGAATATCCTGTGAGTATTAATGGAAAACTTAGAGCTACCTTAACTTTTGATGCAAATGGCAATGAGGCCGATATTAAAGAGGCGGCTCTTCAGCTTGAACCTATCAAAAAATGGACAGAGGGTCAAACCATTGTGAAAATTATTGTAGTGCCAAAAAGAATGATAAATATTGTTATTAAATAAGGAGAACGTTCGTTCCTTAAGTTTCTAATTTAAAAATGAGAATGTCTAAAAAAATAGTCTGAGTAAAATGATTTTTTACTCAGACTATTTTTAAGATTTAATCTATAATTTTAAAGGTAGTGCGTCTGTTTCTTTGATATTCCTCCTCAGTACATCTTGAACAAATACAAATAGCTGTAGGCATAGTTTCTCCGAATCCTTTAGCAACCATTCTACCTGGCTGAATGCCTTTTCCAATCAGATATTCAATGGCCGATTGTGCTCTGCGCTGGGAAAGCACCTGATTATAGGCATCATTTCCCCTGCAATCGGTATGAGATCCGAGTTGAATTCTTATTTGAGGATTGAGAATTAAGGTATTGGCTAATTTATCGAGGGTGGGTTTTGCATCGGTGCGAATATCCCACTGATCTAAATCATAATAAATATCATCTAATACAATTTCAGTATTCTTAAATACCTTATCCAACACAATTTCCATTTCAACAATTTGAACCGGACTTTCTGGGGTAGCTTGTAAACCCGCGGCATTAAAGGCCGCTGCGTTATTTAAATATCCTTCCTTTCCTGCAACAAAGTTCCAATTAGTTCCAGGTTGGATGGTTAGTCTGATTTTACCAGTGCTATCTGTTTTAAATTCTTGATCACTACCTGTAATCGTAGTAGTTAATTTTGCGTTTGCCAGGGGTTTTCTGCCTAAAAGTGCCGTATTTGGATTGTTGGGTTCGGCAAATATTTTTTCTAAGACAAAAACATCTAAAAAATATTGATATACAATAGTCTTTTCTTTTTGCGTAGCTTTCTTTTCTTCCTTTTTAGGATTAGGAGGAAGTTGTTTGAAAGTATATATATCTTCTTTACCATTTCCACCTTCCCTGGTGGAAGAAAAGTACCCAAAGGGCAAATTATTTATAGAATGAATGATGGTATAATTAAAATCGTCCGCACCAGAATTGATTGGATGTTTCAAATTAAGGGGAGGAGACCATTCTCCATTTTCCATTCTAAAACTTTTAAAAATATCCAATCCACCCATTCCCGGCAAATAATCGGAGCTAAAATAGAGGGTATCACCGTCAATTGATGGGAATTGTTCATTTCCTGGCGTATTAATCTGCCTGTTTAATAAAGCAGGTTCACTCCATTTTCCATTTTCTAATAACTGGGAGCTATATAAATCAAAACCTCCCCATCCTTCTGGCGCTTTGGCGCTGAAAAGCATGTATTTACCATCGCCAGAAAGGGTAGGGTGACCCAGATTGATTTCTTTTAATTCTGGAAAAACGGGAACTTCAGGTCCCCAGGTATCTCCATTAGATTTTTCTATGAAGAATAATTTACAGAAGGCATCTTCTCTTTTTCCACCGGTACAACGGGTAAAAACGGCTTTACTTCTTTCAGCATTAAAGGAAAGGGTTCCTTCATGGGCGGGAGAATTAATATTGATCTTCCAGGGTATTGCATCGCCAGTTTCCAGATCGGCTAAAAAGATATCTGTGAATCCACCACCAGTCCATAAATACACCTGTTCGCCTGTGGATGATGGTCTGTCAGAGGTAAAAATCAAGCTATTCTTATTTAATAAAACAGGCGCATAATCTGCATAAGGGGAATTTATTGGCAGCAATTCTACTTGAAAATCTTTATAATCCTCTTTTTTCCACAGAGCAGCTAATTCACAATGACTAATATCTTTTCTATATTCATAAGGGCTTCCAATTTCAATGCTTAGATCCTTGAACGTTTGTATTGCTTCCGTATAAAATTCTCCTTGTTTCAATGCAAAAGCTAATCCTTTTAATGCATCAACGCCGTAACCATTGTCATAGGCAATTCTATAGTTTTCAATAGCCTGATCTATATTTCCCAGCTGCATGGCTGTTTCAGCCAAAATAAAGGTTAAAACGCCCCGATCGGTCCCTGTTTTAACCTTTTTTATTTCATTATTTAATAATTGATTCGCAATGGTGAATTGTTTTCTTTCAAAAGCTGTTTTACCGTCACGTATTTTTTCAGTGTAGGTGCAAGCGCTAAAAGTATATACGACAATAAAAAAAAGCCCCCATTTTTTCATAGCTGATTGATTGTAGGTTGACAATAAACCAATAGTTTAATCTTCCAGAAAAACAATGATTTACCCTATTTTGTTTTGTTAAGACAATATAAACAAAAAAGGCGAATGCTACTTTGCATCCGCCTTTTCGGTTAACAGAAAAATGATTTTCCTGTAATCTATGATTTAGTTACCTCATCATTTTTTGTCAAATCAGACATTAATGGGGAAGCGATAAAAATAGAAGAGTAAGTACCAATGGTAATACCAAAAAGTATGGCAAAGGAGAATCCTTTGATACTAGAACCACCAAAAAGGAATAAAACGATAACCACAAATAAAGTAGTTAACGAAGTAAGCGTTGTTCTACTTAAGGTATTGTTGATGGCTTTATTTATGACTTCATGTCTGGATCTTTTGGTATAAATGCCCAGCATTTCCCTGATTCTGTCAAATACAACGACCGTATCGTTGATGGAATAACCAATAACTGTTAATATCGCAGCAATAAATGCTTGATCAATTTCCATACTAAAGGGGAAAATGCCATGAAAAGCTGAGAATACACCAATAGTAATGATGGTATCATGGAATAGGGCAATCACAGCACCTGCGCTATATTGCCATTTGCTGAATCGGATAAAGATGTACAAGAAGATTAAGGTTAAAGCAAATAAGGCTGCTTTTAGAGAACTCTCCTTAATATCTTCAGCAACAGTAGGTCCAACCTGACTGGAACTTACCACATGGGTTCCGGTTCCTTCCGGGCTGCTGAAATTTTTGAAATCCAACGAATTTCCAGATAAATTATTCACCCCTGCAAATAACCTTTCCATTACTTTTTCGGCTGCTTTTTCATCACCACTGCCAATCATATAACTGGTGACAACGTTGAGGGAATTCTCAGAATCGATTGATTTTACAATAGGAGTATTACCGTAAAAAGTTTCTGTCAATTCTTTTCTTAAATCTTCGGGATTAACAGCTTTTGAAAATTGGATGTTATAAGAATATCCACCTCTAAAATCTACGCCAAACTCAAAGCCACGGGTAAACATGGAAACGATACTTAAAAGGATAAGAACACCTGAAAAAGCATAGGCTAATTTTCTTTTCCCCATCCAGTCTATATCGATTTTAGAAAAGGTACTTTTAGAAAAAGAATTTGAGAATTGAAGCGTTCTACCTTTTGATGTCCACCAGTCAATCAATAATCTACTGACCAAAACCGCGGTGAACATAGAAGAAAGTACACCAATAATCAACACTACAGCGAAACCCTTAATTGGACCTAATCCAAAATACGAAAGCATAAATGCTGAAAGCAGGGTCGTAACGTTGGAGTCTATAATGGCAGAATATGAATGACTGAATCCTTCTGAAATGGCCGTTAATAGAGATTTTCCTTCATCTAATTCTTCCCTGATTCTTTCATATATGATTACATTCGCATCGACCGCCATACCTATAGTAAGCACGATACCTGCAATACCAGGTAAAGTCAATACGGTACCAAATGAGGCAAGAGTTCCGAAGATGAAAAATACATTTAAGAACAAAGAGATGATAGACATAATACCCGCCGAACTATAATACAAGAACATGAAGGCCATTACGATCAGGAATCCAATCACCAGGGAATTGACACTTTTTGATATGTTTTCTTTTCCTAAAGATGGACCAACTAATGCTTCTGAAATAATCTTCGTTTCAGCAGGTAATTTTCCGATTTCAAGAATATTGGCTAAATCCTGTGCTTCCTGAATACTAAAATTTCCTGTTATTTGAGTGTTTCCACCCGTAATTGGTTCATTTACACTTGGAGCAGATACTACCTCGTCATCAAGTAAGATGGCTACCTGACGATTATTGTCCTGAGCTGCTTTTGTGGTCATTTCTGCCCACGCCTTAGCTCCGTTTTTATCCATTCTTAACGTTACTCCAGTCTCCTTGGTGATAGGATCAGGCTCTGCAGCAGCAGCTACAACCTGGTCACCTGAAACAGGAGCTTCTGCCCTTTCTTTCTTAATAGCATAAAGCATATAAAGATCCGTTACCTCATTGGTTTGGTCATTGGTAATTGGATCCCTTCCCCAATGGAAAGAAATTTCTTTTGGTACTCTACTTCTAACCTCCTGTCTGGTAAGTAAGGAATCGATGACAGACCTTTTGTTGCGCTCGGCAACACCGATAACCGCCATACCGAATTCACCACCAGTGTTTAAAGATAAATTCTCAAATATGGGGCCACTAGCTATATTAACTGGGCTGTAAAGCGTATCTAATTTTGCTATTTTACTTTTATTTTGATTACCGTCTGCATCTGTAGCAAATGTTGTATCAATACGTAAAATCTCTTTTTTCAATTCGCCGCCACCTATAGTTTTTGCTAATTCTGCATTAGCATCAGCAATAGCTTTCTGGATGGTTTCACTACCCGCACGATTAGGATTTACTGGATCAGTTATTCTGTAAACATCCCAGAATTCTAATTTAGCCGCGGCTTGCAAAAAGTTACGTGCTCTCTCAGGATTATCAATACCTGGAAGTTCAACCAGGATTAAGTCTCGGCTTGGGTCAAGAGAAACGTTTGGTTGCATAACGCCTAAACGGTCAATACGCTCTTTCAATAATTTGAAAGTAAGTTCAACCGTTTCACTTGCCTTTTCGCGCAATACAGCAACAACCTGAGCGTTACTTGATCCAAAAGAGATATCTTCTCTCAGTAACTCTGAAGAAGAAAATAATGGAGCTAAATTACGGTTATTTTGCGTGTAAGCTTTGGCAAACAAAGTGACATAATCTCCTTGTGAGGTGATTTGCTCTTTTGTGGCTTTTTCTAAAGCTGCCAAAAAGGCCGGATCTTTACTGTCATTCGCAAGCGCACGTATGAAATCACGTAAATCGACTTGTAATAATACACTCATACCTCCCTTTAAATCAAGACCCAACGCAAGTTGTTGAGACTTTAATTCCTGGTAATTGTAGGTTTTGAGCATAGGAATTTTTAACACCTCTTCAGAAGACATAGAGTCCAGATAGGCAATACGCTTCTGTTTGAACACTTCCTGCTTTAGGTTCTTTGATACGTTTTTGCTCGCTGCTTCAGCGTAAGCATCTGCCGCTTTTTCGACACTCTGGGTGGGCAATGTGAATAGGAACTGGATTAAGGTAACCAGAACCATCAACACAAGGAAGAACCTTATAATCCCTTTTCCTTGCATAACTTGTTGTTTAACGATTAATGTTTACTTTTTTAGAAAACTGCGCAAATATAATTCTTTTACAATACCTTTCACGCTTCAAAAACGCGAAGATACTATTTTCAAATTTCTTTACATAACCTAAATGGAACCTTTTATTTTTTTATGAACCTTATTTTATCGCCGCTAAATTATTTAAAGGTTTTCCTTCTAAATATCCGACTATATTTTCAACGGTCATATCCATTAATTTTTCTCTTGCTTGCTTAGATGCCCAGGCTATATGTGGCGTTATCAAACAATTCTCTAACTCATATAATGGATTCTTTTGTGTCGGCGGTTCCTCTTTTAACACATCTAAAGCCGCATATTCAGGCTTGTTCGCCTTCAAGCCTTCGTATAAATGCTCTTCATTGATTAAATCTCCTCTGGAGGTATTTATTAGCACGGCATTTTCTTTCATTTTTTGAAAAATGGACTTGTTCATGATATGCTTTGTCTCTTCTGTTAAAGGAAGATGTAAGGTTATGATATCTGAAACAGAGATTATTTGTTCTAAGGTTAATACCTCAAATCCCATTTTATTTGCCTTTTCTTTATTCCTCGTTGTTACTTTTACTTCCATACCAAAAGCTAAAGCAATTTTACTTACCGCTTGACCTATGGTGCCAAATCCAATGATGCCAATGGTTTTACCTTCCAGTCGTTCCAATGGTTTTTTCCAATAACAAAAATCAGGTTGATTTCCCCAGTCTCCGTTTTTAACAGATTGATTATGAATGGATATACTATTGGTAATCTCCAGCAATAACGCAAAAACATGCTGGGCTACGGATAAGGTACCATAATTACTGGCATTCATTACGACAATGCCTTTTTCTCTCGCTTTTTCCAGGTCAATATTGTTGTAACCCGTTGCGGTTACACATATACAACGACATTTTGAGGCGTTTTCAAGTACCTCAGCATCAAGCTTTACTTTGTTTACGACAATTATTTCGGCATCTTTTATGCGAAATGCAATTTCTTCCTTTTTCGTCCTTGGATAAATAGAAACTTTTCCTAATGACTGAATCTTCTCCCAAGATAAATCTCCTGGATTTAAGGTATGTCCATCAAGAATGACAATATGTTCCATAGGAGTCTATTTTGACTTTTAACAAACTTTTTTTTGGGAAAATTCAATATTTTTATCAAATATGCGTATTAATGTTCAAATTGATCTAATGAAGTATGCTGGTTTATTTATTTTATTTTCATTTTCTGTTTCAGGGTTCTGCCAAAATAGTATTATTGCATCGCAGGTTGAATCCTGGACAGTTCAATCTCCTGTTTCTTCTGACTTTAATTTGAATTCTTCCTATGTTTTTTTATTAAATCCTTCTATGTTGGCTACCGTTTTTGAAGGAGAAGGTTTAAACAAAGGAGAAAAGAAAGATGTGGGCATAAAAAAAGGGGATTATCCTCAATATATGTATCTGGCGGCCAGTATCAAAGATCCTGTAAATCCCAATAATTCGCTGACAATTCCATTAATGATTCATGACACAAGAAACCCTAATATTTCGTCCAGAATCCTGGAGTATGGCGGAAGAGTTCTGGAAAATATTTCTGACGATGTTCTGAATAAAGGAGATATAACAGCAAAAATTAAGTTTGAAGCGATTAAAAGTAATGAGGCAAGAGATTTTTGGCAGAAAACAGCTGAGATATCAGCCGATTTGGGAAAAACGGCAACTAGTTTATTGAAAGTTGGCTTATCAGGTCCTTTTTTAGCCTTGACAAACCAAATTATGCCGCAGGTTGATAAAGGGCTTCGATCTATGGAAAAACTGGACGACCCTCAAAAAATGGTGAGCGAATTTTACATCAAATTACTGTCGAAGGATTTAGGAAATCTTTATGACGAAAAAGTGGTAGGTGCAACCCTTTACCGAATTCACTGGGATATAGAGTTGCCGCTTAAATCAAAATATTTTTTGAACTTTCCGGCAAATAAAGTAGATGATTTTAAAAATAAGGTGCCTAAAACTACAGCACCCTTTATCTTAATCGTTCAGACTAAATCGGAATTTAATACCGATTATTCCGATTTAACCTTTACAAAACCATATTTGGATAAAAAAATCAAGGAATTTAAACTCGTTCAAAATGAAGTTAAAAAAGAAACGGAGAGTGAATTTTTAGAGGTCTTTTCTTCCGTCCTTGATCTTCGCAGACAAATTGATCTGTTTCAAGGTTCCCTTCAAACAAAATATACAGACTGGATTGCCTTCGCCAGACTTATTGATAGTTATAGAAATATTGGACTGTTAAAAACAAAAGCGCTCGCTAATTTAGCTTCAAAAGATGCTAAATTGAAAGAAAAATATGGAAAACTTTACACCAATGGTCAAACGGAAATTGACCTTTGGTTTAATGCTGAAATGTTACTTAAATTTCGTGAAATTGGTAGGTTTTTAATTCAGAATGAATCAGACGCTACTAGTAAAAATAAATCGGCTATCCTACTTTATAAAGATATTGAGCTACTTGAGTTTTATCGAGATCGCTTAAGTCAGGCTGAGATTCAAGGTAGACTTCCAAAGGAAATTGAATCTTTACCTTCTTTTCAAAAAATATCGGAATTAAGAAGTGGACTGGAATTAAATTTTTTCAAACAGGAATTTCAATTTTCAAATCAATTTGCTGTTAAAGAATTGAAAAATATCTGGCTTGAGAAAGCAAAAAACCAGTTTCCACTATGTAAATCTTGTCCCAGTTTAATCAGTGAATTAGCACACGAACACGAAAAATCTACCTTTGTTAAGCTAAATCAAGAATTCTCAACCATTTCTAAGGGTCTTTATCAAACGCTGACTTGCCTTGATGCTGCGGTAAATTTCCTGGGTCAATATATTGAAAAAGGAAGAGAAACACAGCAGGTTCCGGAATTAGTTATTGATAATCTGGCAAAAGATAAGGATGAATTAACCCTTTTAATTCAAAGTTATCAACTTATTCTTTCTAAAGAACTTCAAAATATGCCCCTAGACGAATTACAAAAATTGATGATTGATTTTAATAACAGAAAAAATAAAACACTCCTCATTTGGGATAGGTTAAAGGGGGGAATCATTCCTGCTAATTTAGTGGGTTGTGCGGAAGGATTATTTTAATTTCTCTAAAATTTCAATTAAATATTTACATTTGCCTCATTCAAATGCAAAATTTATATGAGGAATCGCGTTCACCCATATTTGATTTACTTTTCATTGCTTTTATTGCTTTGGGACGTGGGTTTTAAGCATACCAAAGCGACACATGATTTAATTCTTTCCGCCTATTTAGGAATAATTCTATTAACATTCGTTTTCGAAGTCTATGATTTTTTTAAATTACCCAAAGTAGAAAAATGGAAACCCTTTCTAAGGGGTGTTTTACCTTTCCTGACGCTATTGGGTGTGATGGTTTCCTTATTTCAAGGATTTAGTTTTTCTGAATCCATGAGTAATGCTTCTGCTCTATTTATTACTAATGTTATTTTCCTCCTTTCTATTGAAATTGGGTTGTTTAGTGATAGATTATATGCAAAAAAAAGCATTAAACCGTCCATTGTATTAGCTGGAAGTTTTCTTTTCCTTATTGTTGCAGGAACTTTATTGTTGAAATTACCCAAAGCTACGACCGCAGGAATAACCTGGGTTGATGCTGCTTTTACTGCAACCAGTGCGGTTAGTGTGACTGGGTTAGCTATAAATGATACGGGAAAAAGTTTTACTTTTTTTGGACACGTAATCATTTTAATGCTTATTCAGCTTGGTGGATTAAGTATGCTTGTTTTTACTTCTTTTTTTTCTTACTTCTTTAAGGGGAAAGCTTCCTACAGGGAAAATGCTTATTTGAGTGATTTTTTGGGGTCAAATCAATTTTCAGATCTTCTGGGACTTGCTAAAAAGGTGGTGGTTTTTACCCTCATTGTTGAAACAATTGGGGCAGTAATCATTTATTGTAATTTACCTGTTTTACCCACTGGAAACTCTATTCAGGAAAGATTGTTTTTTTCATTTTTTCATGCGGTTTCCTCTTTTTGTAACGCTGGATTTTCCTTGCTTGGAAATAATCTTTATGACCCTCTACTCCGGTTTAACTATAATATCCATCTTGTCATTGGTTTTCTATTGGTTTTTGGAGGTCTTGGATATGCCGTACATTTTAATATTTCAGATTTTTTAAAATATAAATTCAATAAATTTAAATTGGCTTTTAATAAATCAAACTATTTTAGAGAATACACTAGAGTTAGGCTATCACTAAATGCTAAAATTGTAATTTATACAACGGTAATACTGATAATTGTGGGATGGGTTTCTTTTCTGGCGCTTGAATGGAACAGGCCAACGCTTCAAGAACATTCTTCCCTTTTCGGAAAACTTGTGGTTTCTTTTTTTGCTTCCGTTTCACCTCGAACTGCAGGATTTAATACCGTAGATATGGCAGGCTTAAGTACTCCTTTCATTTTTCTGACTATTATGCTAATGTGGGTGGGTGCATCTCCCGCATCTACCGGTGGTGGTATAAAAACAAGTACTTTTGCTGTTGCTGTTTTAAATATTTTCCATTCCTTGACAGGAAGAGAAAAAATGCACGTTGCACATCGTGAAATTGAACAACAATCTGTAAATAGAGCGTTTGCGATCATTACATTATCATTGATTATTATAGGATCAGCAATCATTTTGCTGAGTATTTTTGAACCTAAAATGAATTTCCTTTCCCTTTCCTTTGAAGTTTTTTCAGCTTATAGTACGGTTGGATTAAGCCTTGGAGTCACCCCAATATTTTCTGATGCGGGGAAGCTCATTCTTATCGCTGTCATGTTTATTGGCAGAGTAGGTATTTTTTCAATCCTTTCAGGATTATTAGCTCATAAGGAACCTCCAGAATATGATTTGCCTGAGGATTCAATCTTAATAAATTAAAACCATCTGCTATTATGGACAAGAATAAAATTATGATTATTGGCCTTGGAATATTCGGTTCCGAATTGGCCATTGATTTATCAAAAAAGGGTCATCAAGTAATAGGTGTTGACTCTGAAAGAGAAAGGGTTAACAAATTAAAAGACGTTCTCGAACATACTTTCATTATTGATTCAACAAACCTGAAAGGCATGCAAACCTTGCCCTTAAAAGAAACGGAAAAGGTGATTATCGCTATTGGTGAAAATGAAGGCGCCTCTCTCATGACCGCAGGAATACTGAAAAGTTTAGGAATGGAAAAAATAATTTGCCGTTCTCTTTCAAAAACACACGAATATATCCTGGATTCCATGGGTATTAAAGATATTGTCCATCCGGAAAAAGAAGCAGCGCAACAACTTTCTCACCGTCTTACCTATAATCTTGGTAAGGAAATGTTGTTTATTGATCAAATTCATTCCGTTACAGAAACCCTTATTCCCCAATGGATGGTGGATCAAAAATTAGGAGATCTTGATATCAGAGGTAAATTCTCAGTTAACATTATTTCAGTCATAAGAAAAGAAAATATATCTAAAAATAAAGCAAGCGAGATTTTTGAGGACAGATGTAAAGGGGTAATAAATCCTGATTTCACTTTCTTGGCTGGTGATATTATCGTTACCTTTGGTAAGAATGACGACATTAGAAACATGATTGATTTTAAAGGTTGATTTATAATGATGGAAAAATTAGATGTACTTAATCAGGTTGCTGCATTTCATCGGACTTTTAAACATCCCTTACCCGATGAACCCGCCATACCTGCTAAAGAAAGATGCCAACTCAGACTTTCCTTGCTTAAAGAGGAGTTAACGGAGTTAGAAGATGCTATCCAGGCTGGTGATCTGGTTGCAGTGGCAGACGCATTCTGTGACTTACAGTATGTACTGACAGGTGCCGTTCTTGAATTTGGAATGGCATCAAAATTTAAAGATCTCTTTGACGAAGTGCAAAGATCCAATATGAGCAAATCGTGCGTTTCACTGGAGGAGGCAAAAGAAACCCAGCTTCATTATGAAAAAACAAAAGGAGTGGAAAGTATCATCGAATTGTCCGATGATAAATTTTTAGTCTACAGAGCGGAGGACAGAAAAACACTCAAATCTATAAATTATTCACCCGCAGATTTAGCGGCTATTCTTTTTGAAAAATAAAAAGTATGCTTAAACCTATTGCTATTTTATTCGTGGCTATCTTATTTAGTTGCGCCAACGGAAATGGTCAACCTGAACTTAAAAAAAGTAGTAGGCAAACGACCGAAATACTCGAGTTTCTTGCCGATGACAAACTGATGGGGCGAAGAACAGGAGAACCAGGTAATAATGAAGCTGCTCAGTATATTGCCGATAAACTGAAATCTTTTGGCGTTTCTTATGCACCCGGTATGGATTCTTATTTCCAAAAAATTCCCTTTGTGTTGGAGAAACCTGCTGAAAAATATAGCCTTCAAATAAATAATGTTTCCTTCGATCCTATTTCTGATTGTCTGATCTTAAAGGGTAAAGCGGAATTCAAAAATATTCCCGTGGTTTTTGCTAAGTTCGGCCTCATAGATGAGGCCACTGGTAAAAGCGATTATGATGGGCTGGATGTTGAGGGGAAAATCGTGATTGTGTTGCCAGGTGAACCAGATAATAGTCAACAATCGGCTGTTCTTAGAGCTTCAAAAAAGAAAAGAGCCCTCGCTATTAAATATAAAGCAGCTGCTCTTCTGGAGCTTTATCAATTAAATACGCCCTGGGCCTTTTTTACCAATTATTATGGCAGGGAATCGCTACAACTGGAAGATCCTTCTGCCGGAGGTAAGGATCAACTTATTTATGGTTGGGTAAAGGATAAAGGTGATTTGTTGAAAAAAGAACTTATTGCTGGTAAAAAGGAGATGCTTGGATCTGTTTCTGCCTCAGGAAGTTCCTCGATACCAAAATATTCTCAAAACGTTGTAGGCGTTATCGAAGGGACACATCCTACCCTAAAAAAGGAATATATTTTACTTTCTGCCCATTATGATCATGTAGGCACAGGAAAAAAGGGTGGCGTTTTCACACCTGAAGATTCTATTTTCAATGGTGCAAGAGATAATGCCATGGGTACCGTTGCCATTTTGCATGCAGCTGCCGCTTTGGCAAAAAAGAAACCCCAAAGATCAATCCTTTTCTTAGCTGTTACAGGGGAGGAGGTAGGCCTGCTTGGAAGTAAATTTTATGCAGAAAATCCGATCATCCCCTTAAATAATATCATATTTAACCTCAATACGGACGGTGCTGGGTATAATTCGGTAAAACATGTTTCTGTGATTGGTTGGGGTAGAACCGGCGTCGATAGCCTTATCTCTATGGCAACCAGTAAAGTTGGCCTTGATGTTTTTAAAAATCCTGCAGCTGAGCAAAATCTTTTTGATCGTTCTGATAACGTTTCATTCGCCGCTAAAGGGGTGCCAGCCCTTACTTTTTCTCCAGGCTTCGATGCTTTTGATGACGAAATTTCTAAATATTATCATCGGGTAGATGACGAAGCTGATACCGTAGATAAGCTTTACTTATTGAAATTTTCCCAATCTTTGGCTCATCTTGCCCGCCTTATTGCAGACCATCCAGTTCTTCCAAAATGGATCACGGGAGATAAATATGAGGAAGCTGGCATTAAACTATATAAAAAATAGTGGATAAAGCAGCTACTTCTAATTCAGCCTCCAATTCCTTATATCATAACACGGGATTGGCTGCAATTGCTTTAGCTGCCATTTTATGGAGTACGGGCGGGCTGTTGATTAAATGGATTAACCTGCCGCCCATTTCTATTTTGACTTATAGAGCTTTCTTCGCTGCTTTACTTTTTCTGATTCTTTTTAGAGGCAAAGTTCTGGTTCTAACCCCTAAAATATTCCTGGTTTCCTGTTTTTATGCTTTTTTAGTAGGAACTTTTGTGTTCGCAACAAAGTTAACAACCTCCGCAAATGCTATTTTTTTGCAATATACTGCACCCTTATACCTGATTATTCTGGAGCCCTGGTTGTTCAAATATAAATTATCTACCCAAAATCTTTTAACAGCTATCTGTTGCATGTTTGGTATGGGTTTATTCTTCCTGGACGAGTTTTCCATGGGTGGACTAATAGGTAATCTACTTGCTTTATTTTCAGGTGTAATGCTCGCAGGTATGATGCTCGCGCAACGAAATAATCCTCCGAATCATCATGAGGCATCTATTTTTTGGGGGAATGTGTGGGTGGTAATTTTAGGTTTATTCTTTACCATAAATGCACCTCTTCCTATTGGAAATGAATGGTTTATGCTTGCTTTTTTAGGCTTTATTCAAATTGGTCTGGGATATATCTTATTCACCTTTGGGTTGAAAAGGGTTTCTGCATTGGAGAGTTCTTTGGTAGCCATGCTGGAACCAATTCTGAATCCAGTTTGGGTCATGATAGGGTTTGGTGAAATGCCTGGGTTTTTCGCAATGATCGGTGCAGCAATCATAATTTCAGCCCTTTTATTTAGAATTATCTATACAACTTATATTAATATATAATTTATTATTATAATATGTTTGTAATTGTTGTAATTAAAATGTAATTTCGTACCAGTTTGTATTTTATCCCTATTAGGAATAAATATAAATGGGTAATCTAAAATAATGAGTAAGGGGCTGTTATATTCGAACAGCCCCTCTTTTTTTTCTTAAAAAGGAAGAGGGCTACCCTCCGTTTCTGTTTTTTTTCTGAAGGCCTTTTGTAGTTCTTCTAAAACAGGAAGGTTTGCTCGGTTTGTGATTAAACGTCCGTCAATTTCAGTTACTCTGGTTAATTCTCCCATCGTACCTGTGCAAAATACTTCATCGGCCGTATAAAATTCTGTCACAGATAAGTTTTTTTCTTTAAAAGGTATTTGTAAATCTTTACAAATATCAATGACATGTGCCCGCGTAATGCCGGGTAAACAATTATCGGCAAAAGGGGTTAAAACTTCTCCTTTTCTGACCATGAATACATTAACGCTATTGGCTTCAGAGACAAATCCATGTTGATCCAACATTAATCCTTCATCTACTCCTGCTAAATTTGCTTCGATCTTAGCTAAAATATTATTCAATAAATTATTGTGGTGTATTTTTGAATCCAGATATAAAGGCGAATTTCTCCTTGTAGCTGTAGTTACCATTTTGATGTCTGGTGGAAATACGGGTGGTTTCCATTCTGCTAAAACAATGAGGGTACAACCCTTTGTGTTTAATCTGGGATCCATGCCAGAGGTGATTTTTTCTCCTCTTGTTAAGGTCAACCTTATATGCGCATTATCACGCATACCATTGGCTTCTAATGTTTTAAATATGGCGTTTTGAATAAATTCTTTAGAGGGTACTTGTTTGAAATCAAGAGAATGTGCCGATAATTCCATTCTTTCCAAATGCTTTTCTAAACTGAAAATTCTTCCGGAATAAACTCTCAGACCTTCCCACACAGCGTCTCCTCCCTGTACTGAGCTATCAAAAACGGATACTTTCGCCTCATTTCTTGGGTATAACTTATCCCCAACGAATATTTGAATAGATTCATTAGCGGTATTGTAAGTTTGTAACATATAAATAGATTTAAGATACTTTTAAACTGTTTGCAATTAATTCAGCATAATAGGGTTCACAGGCATCGGCTAATGGCTCAAGATGTTCTGGTACATTGGTTTCTTTTTCAAGATACGGTTTAAATCCTGTGGATTGATGGACCTCGGAGTACCAATGTGGTGCCCATATTCCGTCATATTCCTTTGGGCCTGATTTCCACTCGAGCATGGTCGGTAAATAGGGGATATCACATAACTGACAAATTTTTTCAAGCATAGCCGCAGGATTTAAAAGTAAGTCTCTTGCATCAACAACGGCCGTCAATGCATTCAGCTCTTTTAAATGACGGTATAATTTTTGTTGTAAAGCAACGCCAATGTCTTCCATGGTTGGATTAGGGATTACCTTCGAATAAGATGAAATTATTTGTCTGGGATTTCTAATTAATAAAATGTTTTTTGTCTTTGCCATAAAGTCCCAGTCTATGTCAATGAGATGGTGGGTCATTTGTTTGAAAAATAAAACGTCTTTATTAGCAGGCCCTAAAATAACTTGTTCTATGACATCTTTGCCATCATTTAGTTGATTTTCAATAATCTGTTCCTTGACAGGGTGGTTCGCTTCGGTTTTAGTCCGGAGCAAATAATGTGCATATAATGGCTCGTCAAAGGCTTGGACATCAGGTCTTTCTCCAAAAGAATACATAAAAGCGGTACTTACATTCCTTGGACTTGACCAAACATTCAGTCTGGTAGGATTTATCATCTTCTCATTTTTTTTCGAATATAGCCCGATTTTTTCATTTTCAATTATCCATTTTCCTGTTTTTATGTTTATTCAATAATAATTTGAAACATTTGCTTTGTTTTTTTCTTAATTTAGAACTTTAAAATGAAAATCCTAAAATGAATAAATGGCCAGCCATCATAGGATTAGTTTTTTCTTTAAATATTTTGCATCAAAACATTTATGCAAAATATTGGCCTATTGATGGCCTTTATCCAGGTTTTGTTTTAACCTTAAGTGGATATCAGCTGACAGGACAGATTGGAGAAATCATGGAAATTAATGGAAATCATTCTGTAATCTTTATGAATGATTTTGGCACTGTTTATAATTATCACCCAAGAATGATTGGTGGATTTTTTTTCAAAAATGAAGCGAAGGCCTATTTTTATGAAAGTAAATTTGATGGAAAATACTGGCTGTTCCTTCAGCTTCTTTTTCGAGAAAAAGGTGTTTCATTGTATCAGGTTCCTGAAATTAGAACACAATGGATCTATGAGAATGGAATAGCGAAACCTTTTTCTTATCCTGTATTAGCCTTTTTTTTAGACTTTTCAAATGCAGGGAATCCTATAAAATTGACCCGATCTACGTACAAAAAAAAGTTAATTCAATTAATTAAAAAAAGAAGTCCCGGACTCGCCGCAAAAATTGGAAAAACCGGGTATAAGTTTCATAATTTACCAGAAATAGTTAAAGAATTTAGCCAAAGTTTACTTGATAAAGAAAAGATTATTCTTTAAACCCCTTTAATCTGGATCCTCACTTGTTTCCTGGTAAAAAGTGGCATCTGTTTGTATAAATGGCAATAAAATCGCTGCTGCAAATGGATTGTTACCTTTTCCAATCCCGCAATTTTTAACCAGATCTTTTTGGGGTAAATAATGTAAATAGTATCCGTATTCTGTCACAAGAGTTAAGGTATCTTTTTTTATTTGTTCAGCGAAATCGATTAAATCAAATCGAGATAATCCTTGAAATAAAAGCCAGTTAAAAAGTAAGGACATTGCCCCTTTACCAGGTATTTCTATTTGAGTTGGGTCGGCATATAAAGAATTGGAGGCTAATTTGTAAAAGTCAGGTTTTTCAAAATTTAATCGCAAGGCGCCCAGCATAGCTTCTGCTTGTTCCTGAACAGGAATTCCGGCTAAGAGGGGCAATAATCCACCAATTGAACCGGATAATGGGAGTTCTTTTGTGTTTAAATCATAAGGTCTGTATATTCCATATTCTTCGTCCCAAAGTTGTTCATTCATGCTATATAAGGCCAATTCATTCCATTGAATGGTTTCGCTGACATTTTTTCTTACCATTTTACCCATGGCAATTAATGCTTCATTTGACCAGCAAAGAATGGTATTTATGACAGGATCTTTCAAAGCCCATTCTTTTTCAGGGTTTCCCGATGCCAATATTAATTCACTCTGCTTTTTCAATAAACAGGCGGAAAGGTCGTTTTCCGAAATTTTCTCCCTTTTTTTCCATGACATCAATGGCTCGTCCCAGGCACAAGAGGCGGGCAACAAGGATTCGATAGGGTGAAAAATAGCCACCAGGCCATCTTCCTCTATATCCCTATGTTCGTACCAATATAAATGTGCATTTATTAGTTTATCAAAATATTTTTTGATAAACTGTTTGGCTAATTTCTTATCTTCAATTTCTTGAACATACTGCCATATAATGGCTGCATGAAGCGGTGGTTGAATTAAAGGGGTTTCCTCCCCATTTATTTTTAAAGGTATTCTTCCATCAATTTGCTGATATTGAAATAAGGAATCTAATATTGATTCAGCTTTTTCTAAGGGTAATTTATTGCCGCCTAATAAGTAAAAATAGGGCTCATAATAAGGCTCCGTCTGAAATTGAAGTAATTGAACTTCTGTTAGTTCAATCGAAGATTGATATAATTTGCTTAATGCATTCATTTGTCCTGTTTTCATCATAGTACCTAAATTGTATCAAAGGTATTGAATATTTTTTTAATATAATCAAACTAATTATATTTTTATAACATGTTTTTAACTAATTTTAATGACTTTAAATATCTTAAATAATATGGATATGCTTCCAGTCCGATGGGGTATTATGGCTCCTGGTAAAATTGCCAATAAATTTGCTTCCGATTTAAACCTGTTTAGAAAGAATGCTTTAGTTTCTGTCGCCAGCACTAACTTGGAAAGAGCTCAATCTTTTGCAAATAAATTTGGAATACCTTCCTGGTATGGAAGTTATATGGAAATGCTTGAAAAGGAAAATTTAGATGTGGTGTATATTGCTTCACCTCATTCTTTTCATTTTGAACAGGCAAAATCCTGCCTGGAAATGGGTGTTTCCGTCCTATGTGAGAAACCAATTACTATTAATGCCGCTCAATTGCAGTTGCTAATAACCCTGGCTTCTCAAAAAGGTTTGTTTTTTATGGAGGCATTATGGTCTCTTTTTCTTCCAACTTTTAAGGATATTTTCAATCTTATCAAGGAAGGGGAAATTGGCAGTGTAACTGGGGTTAAAGCTGATTTTGGGTTCCACATGCCCCTAGATGATTCAAGTCGTCTTTTTGACCCTCATTTGGGAGGTGGTAGTTTACTCGATATTGGCATTTATCCACTACTCCTGGCAACTGTTTGCCTGGGAAAACCGGAAGAAATAAAGGCAATGTCATCGTTAACCAAATGGAATGTTGATGATGAAATGGTGGCTATTTTGAAATATGAAAAAAATGGACTAGCTCAGATCCATTCATCCATTCGGGCTAATACCAGAACAGAGGCCTTCATATATGGCGAGAAAGGAACAATCTGGATTCCTAACAGATGGATTGATAGCAAAAAATTCTACGTCATGAAACTGGATGGCAGCATAGAACTTTTTAAAAAAACATGGGCAGGCTTCGGTTACCAATTTCAGGCTATGGAAGTGGAAAAATGCCTTGCTGAGCGAAAGATAGAAAGTGATATTGCTCCTGTTAACCTTAGCCTGCAACTAATGAATATAATGGATAACATTAGACATCAAACGGGCATAGTTTACCCAGAAGACCGACGGGATTTTAGCATAGATTAATCAGGCAAGGATTACCATAAGGTATTGCTTAATCTAATCTTATTATTTTGGTCTCGTATTTCAAATCTTATAGATGGTTTACTCCAGTCTATATGGAGCAAGCCGAAATTTAAACTAACAATAAGTTTGCCTATACGATATTTATTTGGTTCGTCTCTTTCTTCTCCCCAGGTATGAGTTAAACCGCTACTCGTTATTTCAGGGATGTCTAAAGAGTTTGTTTTTATTCTGCTATACTCGGCAATGTGACGGTCACCGCTTAATAAAAGAGGATTTTTAGGTTTAGTTTCGGCTAATAAATTTAATAAGCGAGTCCTAGCTTTAGGAAAATTAGCCCATTTTTCAAATCCCTGTTCCTCAGGTATAATCTGTATACCATTGGCAATGATATGGAAATCAGCTTCACTTTGAGTCAATTCATTTTTTAACCAAATCCATTGATCTTCCCCGAGAATATCTCCTTCTGTATTTATTTCATACCTTTTCCCTTCTTTTTTACTTGATTCGAGGGGGTCTCTAAAATATCGGGAATCGAGTAAAATCAATTTTATTTTTTTCCCTTTTGATCCAAATGTATAGGATTGGTAACTCCCATCATGCTTCCAAACTGCTTCATTCCTGGGAACATCTAAAAAGTCCAGCATAAGTAATTTACTCTCTTTCCTAAATGGATAATCTTTTCCACCGTCATTAACGCCGAAGTCATGGTCGTCCCAAATGCCTGTGATTAAAGTACTTTTTCTAAAATTTTGGTAAGCAGTTCCATTTTTTTGTAATAAATATTTTTCTTTCATCAAATTCATATCTTCACTGTCACCATATATATTGTCGCCTGTCCAGATCCATAAATCTGGTTTATTTAAGGCAATTTTATTCCAGATATCTTGAGGCAGATCCTGTCTGTCACAAGAACCAAAAGCAATCGTTGTTATTTTATGGTTGGTATGCCATTTTTGACCCTGATATAAGGAATCATTTTTTGAAATAGATTTATTTGAAATGTGGCAGCCCGATAGCAAAAAGAGGCACAGGAAGAGACTGAAATTTATCGTTTTCATATATGGTCGCTTTTCCACAAAGGTAACGATTTAAAAGGGTCAAAGATTGGAATTTTCGCATAATTTCTACTTTATTTTAACATTTAGCTTTTAAAATAATATTCTGTAAAAGGGTTAAAAAATAATTTATTTGTTTTAATTTTAAAAGGTATATAAATATATATATGGTATTTTGCGAAATTAAACTATTTAAAAAGGTGATTAGTATTTTAATAATGTCCCTTAGCTTTCGTAATTCTTAAAACAAACTAAGGGTGATTTGAATCACCTTACTTTTAATTTTAGTTGCATAAAACCTTTTTTAAGTTTAGATTTAGCTTTTCAAAATGCCCTTTCCTACTAATACCAATATTAAAAAAATTAATTTATCCTTTTTCCTGACCGGAAATTGGCTTATTATATGATTATGGAAACAAATAGCAATAAAATGTCAGTGGCTAAAGGTCTTTATACCCCAGAACTTGAAAGTGATGCATGTGGTACTGGATTGATTGCCAACCTAAAAGGGAATAAATCACATGAATTAATTGAACAAGCCATTCAAATGCTCGAAAATATGGAGCATCGGGGAGCATGCGGTTGTGAACCCAATACGGGGGACGGCGCGGGTATTTTAATTCAAATCCCCCATTTGTTTTTTCAACATAAATGGAAAGAACTTGGATATACTTTACCCGATTTTGGTTCTTATGGTGTGGGTATGATTTTCTTTCCAGAAGATCGTATTTTAAGAGAACAGTGTCGCGTGCTATTAAATGATTATATTGACGAATGTGATTTTGAGTTGATTGGCTATCGGGTTGTTCCTACTAATAATGAATTACTTGGTGAGTCAGCCTTAAAAGTGGAACCTGTAATTGAACAGGTATTTGTAAAACCAAAATTTGCATTAGATAAAAGAGCCTTAGAGAGGAAACTTTATATTTTAAGAAAATTTGCCACGCATAATATTCACCACACTTATCCTCAGGCAAAAGATCATTTTTATTTGCCTTGTTTTTCCTATAAAACAATTATTTATAAAGGTCAGTTGACTACTTTTCAGCTAAGACCATATTATCCCGATCTGCAAGACGAGCTTTGTACTTCTGCTATTGCGCTCATTCATTCCAGGTTTTCCACTAATACGGTACCTAAATGGAAATTGGCTCAGCCTTTTCGGTATATTGCACATAACGGAGAAATTAACACGATCACGGGAAATATAAACTGGTGGAGGTCTAAAGAAAAAGAACTTGTTTCAGCCATCTTCACGCCGGATGAATTAGAGAAGTTGAAGCCAATTTGTGGTGAAAGTTTGTCCGATTCTGGAAATTTTGATAATGTCCTGGAATATATTGTACTATCTGGCTTTTCCCTTCCTCACGCTTTAATGATGATGATTCCCGAGGCATGGCAGGAAGCTGATAGAATGAATGATCATAAAAGGGCTTTTTATGAATATCACAGAACGCTTTCCGAACCTTGGGACGGTCCTGCTTCTATTTGTTTTACTGATGGTATTGTGGTAGGTGCAACCCTAGATAGAAACGGATTGCGTCCTTCCCGTTATTGCCTGATGGAAGACAGTACGCTTATCGTAGCTTCGGAAGCAGGTGCATTGCCCGTTGACCAGAGTAAGGTGGTGCAAAAGGGTCGATTACAACCTGGGAAAATGCTTATAGCCGATTTAGATGAGCATCGGGTAGTTGGAGATGAAGAATTGAAAAAAATAATATGTGAGCGGTTTCCTTATCGCCAATGGCTTACTGATCATAAAATTAATCTAAAAGATCTGGCTCTTCATTCATCCGTTTCTTATCTGCAAGATGAAAAAACGTTGTTGAGAAACCAACATCTTCACGGGTATTCTAAAGAAGATATCAGCGTTTTATTGTTGCCCATGATGATCGATGGTCAGGAACCTCTCGGTTCTATGGGTACCGATACTCCTTTGGCAGTCCTTTCACATCATGCACAGCATTTAGCAAATTATTTTAAACAATTATTTGCCCAGGTTACCAATCCACCTATTGATCCAATAAGGGAAAGGTCTGTTATGTCCATTTTTGCCATGCTCGGTGGAGCTCCAAATCACATGGATTTAACCCCTGACAGAGCTAATTATATTCATTTAGAAAGCCCTGTTTTATCCAATACGGAATTAGCTAAAATAAGAGATATCTCTGTAGGAGCTTTTAAATCGGGGGTGGTAGAACTTGTTTTTAAAGCCGATGGACAAGCTGGTCGATTGAAAGCTGCAATTGATCATATTTGTGCGGTAGCAGAAGATATGGTCAGAAATGGATTTACTATTCTTATTCTTTCTGATAGGAATGCCGATGCTTTTCAAGCACCAATTCCTTCCCTTCTTGCCGTTGGTGCCATACATCATCATTTGGTGAAAGCCGGTCTTCGAGGTTCGACATCTCTTGTTTTAGAAGTTGGTGATACCAGAGAGGTTCACCATTTTGCTACTTTGCTGGGCTATGGAGCATCGGCAATTAATCCTTATTTATCGTTTGCTACTATCGCTGATTTGTTAAATAAAGGAAGAACAAAGATTGACATTTCCCTGGAAAAAGCCATTTACACCTATAAAAAATCTATTGATAAAGGCATTTTAAAAATAATGTCCAAAATTGGTATTTCTACCCTCCAGTCTTATCAGGGTGCTCAAATTTTTGAAGCACTTGGTCTTTCGACTGAAGTGGTTGAAAAATGCTTTTCGGGAACTATTTCCAGAATTGAAGGCATTGGATTTGATGGTATTGCCCAGGAAATTTTAGTGCGCCAACAGCGTGCGTATCCAATGCAAGGGGGCTCCGATCCTCAATTAGATGTTGGTGGTATCTATCAATGGAAGGTTAAAGGGGAAGCACACATGTTTAATCCTCAATCTATTCATTATTTGCAAATAGCTGCTAGAAATAATGATAAGAACGCCTATGATAAATATGCCGGAATTATCAATGAACAGAGTGAGCAGGCTCTCACATTAAGAGGTTTGCTTACTTTTAGAAGGGGAAATCCTATTCCAATAGAGGAAGTTGAACCGGTTGAAAATATTTTAAAGAGATTTGCTACAGGAGCAATGTCTTTTGGTTCTATTTCACATGAAGCGCATGCTACGCTCGCAATCGCTATGAATAGAATAGGGGGTAAAAGCAATTCTGGCGAAGGTGGAGAAGATGAAATTCGCTTTCAACCTAAAGAAAATGGCGATTGGGAACGGTCAGCTATTAAACAGGTAGCCTCCGGTAGATTTGGTGTGACAAGTTATTATTTGGCGAATGCCGATGAATTGCAAATTAAAATGGCACAAGGAGCTAAACCTGGCGAAGGGGGGCAATTGCCAGGGCATAAAGTCGATGACTGGATTGGTAAAGTTAGACATTCTACCCCTGGAGTAGGTCTAATTTCGCCTCCTCCTCATCATGATATTTATTCCATCGAAGATTTAGCGCAGCTTATTTTTGACTTGAAAAATGCAAATCCAGTCGCTAGAATTAATGTTAAACTGGTTTCAAAAGCAGGTGTAGGTATCATCGCTTCGGGGGTAGCAAAAGCACATGCCGATGCTATTCTTATATCAGGTCATGACGGCGGAACTGGAGCCTCTCCGCTAACTTCTATTCGACATGCGGGATTACCTTGGGAACTGGGCTTAGCTGAATCGCACCAGACCCTCGTGAAAAATAAATTGAGAGATAGGGTGGTGCTTCAGACAGATGGACAATTAAGAACTGGAAGAGATATTGCCATCGCCACGTTATTAGGCGCCGAAGAATGGGGCGTAGCTACAGCGGCTTTGGTGGTAGAGGGTTGTATTTTGATGCGCAAATGCCATGTAAATACCTGTCCGGTAGGTATCGCTACCCAAGATCCTGAACTTAGAAGTAGGTTTACTGGTAAACCAGAGCATGTCATTCAATTTTTTCATTTTCTTGCCAATGACCTGCGAGAAATTATGGCGGAACTAGGTTTCAGAACCATAAATGAGATGGTCGGAAAAGTCGAAATGCTTAAATTAAAAAAAGATATTCATCATTGGAAATATAAACATCTCGACCTTAGTCCGATTTTATATAAAGAACCTGCGGATGAATCCGTTGGTCAATATAAAAAAGTGCAACAGGATCATGGTATATCTGGGGTTCTTGATCATACCTTGATAAAAACAGCTTTGCCTGCATTGGAAAATAAACAAGTTGTTATAGCTGATTTTAAAATCAGAAATATTGACCGAGCAACTGGAACCATGCTTTCTTATGAGATTTCTAAAAAATATAAAGGCGATGGACTACCTGAGGGAACCATTCAGTATACTTTCAATGGTTCTGCAGGACAGAGTTTTGGTGCTTTTGCCGCAAAAGGTATTCATTTTAGACTCGAAGGGGAGGCAAATGATTATTTTGGTAAAGGTTTGTCAGGTGGTCGTTTAATTGTTGTACCCGATAGTCAGGCAAAATTTATTGCTCGTGACAATATTATCATTGGCAATGTGGCCTTTTATGGAGCTACTTCGGGTGAAGCTTATATATTAGGTTGTGCCGGAGAGCGTTTTGCGGTTAGAAATTCAGGTGTTACAACGGTGGTTGAAGGTATTGGAGATCATGGTTGCGAATATATGACTGGTGGGGTAGTCGTTGTTCTGGGCGAAACAGGTGAAAATTTTGCAGCAGGTATGAGTGGCGGCGTTGCTTATGTTTATGATAAAGACGGCACTTTTTCTCCACGCTTGAATAGAGAAATGGTTGAATTGGAGTTATTGGAAGAGGATGATTTTATTATGTTAAATCAACTTGTGTTGAATCATTATCATTATACCCATTCACCTTTTGCAGGTGTTTTGCTGGATCATTGGGCCATTGAAAAAAATAATTTTAAAAAGGTCATGCCCGCCGATTTTAAACAAGTACTTCTGAAACGAAATAAAAAATTACAATTATTGGTTACCCCAGTGAGTGCTGGATAGTCACCCTATTTATAAAGAAATGTTATGGCAGATCCTAAAGGTTTTTTAACGTATAAAAGAGAACTTCCTACATCGCGTGATGTCAATGTAAGGAAAAATGATTTTAAGGAAATCTATGAGGAGTTTCCCTTAGAAAAAACAAAACAACAAGCTGCGAGATGCATGGATTGTGGCGTTCCGTTTTGCCATTCTGGTTGTCCTCTGGGAAATGTTATTCCTGAATTTAATGATGCGGTATTTCGCGAAGAATGGCAGGAGGCCTTTCAAATTTTATCTGGAACCAATAATTTCCCTGAATTTACAGGTAGAATCTGTCCAGCTCCATGTGAATCAGCTTGTGTTCTTGGCATAAATCAACCACCTGTTGCTATTGAACATATTGAAAAATCTATCGTTGAAATAGCTTTCGAAAAAGGTTTTTTAAGGCCTAAGCCACCAACGATTCGATCGGGTAAAAAAGTAGCCGTCATCGGCTCGGGACCAGCGGGTCTCTCTGCCGCTGCAGAATTAAATAAATATGGTCATAGTGTAACGCTTTTTGAAAAAAAAGATCGTATTGGTGGCTTATTACGCTATGGTATTCCTGATTTTAAATTAGAAAAATGGGTGCTTGAACGACGTATCGGTTTAATGGAGGCAGAAGGCATTCGTTTTAAAACCAATGTAGATGTTGGGGTTGATATGACAGTCACTGAATTACAAAATAATTTTGATGCCATTGTCTTAACAGGAGGGTCAACTATACCCCGGGATTTGCCAATTCCCGGTAGAGAAGCCAAAGGTATTTATCCAGCGATGCAGTTCCTGGAGCAAAATAATCGACGCGTTGCAGGCGATTTTATTTCTGAAACTGAAACTATTCTTGCAACGGATAAACACGTTCTGGTTATTGGTGGAGGCGACACAGGTGCCGATTGTGTAGGGACTTCTAACAGACACAAAGCAAAATCTGTAACTCAATTGGAGCTGCTGGCAAAACCACCTTCAGCAAGAACGCTTGATTCATGGCCCAATTGGCCACTGATTTTAAGGACGAGCTCATCGCACGAAGAAGGCTGCGACAGAGAATGGTCAGTCCTTACGGAATCATTTGAGGTAAACGAAAGGGGAGAGGTAACAGGTATCAATCTTATTGATGTAGAATGGGCCTTTATTTCCGCTGAAAATAGATATGGATTTGCTAAAAAATCGGGCACAGAAAGAAAAATCCCTTGTGATCTGGCTTTATTAGCTATCGGATTTGTTCATCCTCAACATGATGGCTTATTAGAACAATTAGGGGTGGCACTCGATGAAAGAGGAAATGTAAAGGCATCCAATTTTAAAACATCTATTCCATCTGTATTTGCTGCTGGCGATATGCGTCGCGGACAATCCCTAGTCGTTTGGGCCATTGCAGAAGGAAGAGACGCAGCCAAAGAGGTGAATGCCCACTTGTCGGCAACGTAGGGGCGTCTTTTCAGGTTATTGGTATTAGTACTTAGGTGCATGTTTCCCTTGCGGTTGCCAGTTCTTTTGCCGTGTTCATATAATCGACCCCAGAGGGGGCGAATCTTAATAACTTCTGATGCCGTCAGGGCCAATATGGTTCCAACAAACATTTTATGCCGTCAGGGCCAATCCCTTTAAAAAACAAATATTCCTTTTAAAATCATCTATCTTTGTAAAAATGAGGAGTGTATGAAGGGATTAATACCAATAGGATTTTCCGATTTTAGAGAAATAATCGAGAGAGGATTCAGGTATATTGATAAATCCAGGTATGTCCATACACTTTGCACAACGGGGAAGTATTATTTTTTGTCCCGGCCACGACGTTTTGGAAAATCACTTACCATTTCCTTGATTAAAGAATTATATTCAGGTAGTAAAAATCTTTTTAAAGGTTTATGGATTGAAGATAAATGGGATTGGGATAAGAGACATCCTATTATACATATTTCCTTAAAAAGTCTGAACTATAGAAAACTGGATTTAGATCAGGCATTAGTCATAAAGCTACATGAAATAGCCGGGGAAAATAGCATAAAACCATTGGGACGATACGCTAAAGATGTATTTTTATCCCTAATTAAGGAATTGTCAAAATCCTCCAAAGTAGTTGTACTTATTGATGAATACGATGCTCCAATCATTGATTTTATAGGAGAGGATATTTCCAAAAGTAAAGAAAATAGAACCATCCTAAAGGAGTTTTACAGCATTCTTAAAGAAGCAGACGCCCATTTGGAATTCGTAATTCTCACAGGCGTAAGTAAATTTTCAAAAGTCGGAATATTCTCTGGATTGAATAATCTGTGGGATATAAGTTCAGACCGACAATATGCTACGATGTTTGGCTATACCCAAGAAGAATTAGTTTCTTATTTTTCAGCAGATTTGGAAGAATGCATGATTGAATTAAAAAGTACAAGGGATGATTTGCTAGCAAAGGTAAAAAAGTGGTATAATGGTTATCGGTTTCATGAACAATCAGAAACTGTTTATAATCCAGTTTCCGTGAATTTGTTTTTTAAATCGAGAGAATTTAATAATTATTGGTTTGAAACAGGAACACCCACTTTTTTGATTCAATTATTGAAAGAAAAAGGATTGTATAATCTGGAAAATCAGAAAAAAACGGAACTTGATTTCATGTCTTTTGATTTAGAGGATTTGCGAATTTTTGGCTTGCTTTATCAAACGGGGTATCTGACCATTCATTCCCGGCAAGAAAATGGATTATACTTGTTGGATTATCCCAATTATGAGGTAAAAAAGGCGATGTTGTTATATTTAATGGAGGCTTTTTCAGGTTCAGCTACTGGTCCTTCAGGACTTGAATTGGCTTTGAACATGGAAGAGTCCTTTCAGCAGGGAAATATAGGAGAGGTAATAGCAAATCTGAATATTTTATTTCAATCTGTCCCATATCAACTGGTTTCACCAGCTAATGAAAAATTCTTTCATGCTGCCATTCATTTGATATTTACCCAATTAGGCTTGCGCATACAAAGCGAGGTATGCACAAGTAATGGACGAATAGACAGTGTTATCGAAACACGAGATACGATTTATATTTTAGAGTTCAAATTAGACCAATCGGCCGAAAAAGCCTTAAATCAAATAAAGAAAAAAGAATATTTTCAGCCTTATAAATTGCTGGGTAAAAAAATAATTGGCATCGGTATTCAATTGAACAGCCACACAAGAAAAATTGAAGAATGGCAGGAAGAAGGGATGTGATTGGTGTGCTTGGTTATTGGTATTAGTACTTAGGTGCATGTTTCCCTTGCGGTTGCCAGTTCCTTTGCCGTGTTCATATAATCGACCCCAGAGGGGGCGAATCTTAATAACTTCTGATGCCGCCAAGGCCAAAATGGTTTCAACAAACATTTTATGCCGTCAGGGCCAAAAGGACCTATAAAACACTATTCTCAGGAACCATCCCTTTAATGCCCTTAAAATAATTCCAGATAAATTGCATGTCCTTTTCCATGTCGTCAGTTGGATGAAATGGTTCTCTGATGACTACTTTTTTCTCTGCAAAATTAAATTGCACCATGACTATTGGAACATTAGCTCCTTTGGCAATATAATAAAAGCCTGTCCTGAATTTTTCAACACGCTTTCTTGTGCCTTCAGGTGACATGGCTACAGCAAATTTGTCATGAATATTGAAAATATTTATCATACTTTCAACCATGTTTGTCTTTTCAGACCTGTTGACCGGATAACCTCCCAGCGCATAGAAAACAAATCCAAAGGGACCTTTGAATAAAGATTCTTTTCCAATAAACCGGATGTCTTTTTGTAAAATAGATCGCAGTACTAATCCCATGGGGAAATCCCACCAGGAAGTATGCGGTGCTGCAATAACCAGGTATTTATTTATTTTATCTGGAAAATCTCCAACGATTTTAAATCTGGCGATGTTGAAAAATATAAATTTTGATATTTCACGAAACATAAATTTAGATTTTGATAGTTTGGCCATTCAAAGTAACTCAAAATCCAGCTATTTTTTAAAAAACTTTAGAAATTCCTCCAATTATAAATTGAACACCAATAGACATTACGATGAAACCCATTATCCTGGATAATGCCCGAAGTCCCGCCTCACCTAAAAATTGATATAATAATGGGGCAAATCGCAAAATAAGATAAACTATAATGCCCATTGTGAAGATTACACTAACAATGGTTCCTTTTTGCCACCATAATGGATATTCATCAAAATAGGTGATCAATAACGATATAGAACCAGGTCCAGAAAGAAGAGGCATGGCTAAAGGGGCAAACGATATGTCTTCCTTATGAAGTGCTTCTTCGGTCACTTTCCTCGAAGTGGCGCCGCTTTTAGAACTATTTCCAGTTAGTAAGGCATAGCCAGAACTCATTATTACTAATCCACCGGCTATTCTCATAGCGCCTATGCTGATGCCAAAAAAACCTAAAATCCAGGTGCCTGCAAGAAAAAATAAACTTAAAATCAAAAAAAAGTAAATACTGGTTAATCGGGAGGTCCTGTTTCGCTCCTTTTGAGAATATTCAGGGGTCATTGCCAAATAAACTGGAACCGCTCCCAATGGGTTAACAATAGAAAAAATTGATGCCAAAGTGGCTATAAATAATTCAATCATGCCGGATCTTTTACTCTTAATACGCATTTAAACTTTAAAGTCACTAAACATGGACTGCTTATTGCCCTTCCTCCAATTGTAACTTTAATCTTGTTTTCTTTTGATTTCTGATTACTTCAACTTCTGCCATATCTCCAATTTTAAGCTTTTCTAAAATGAGATATATATCACCATTATTCTTTACTGCCTCGCCGTTAATAGATATGATAATATCTCCAAGAAGAATTTCACCATATCGGTTCCGCCTTGTGGGTTGAAATCCACTTTTTTCTGCATTACTTCCTGATGGAACATTTAAGATTAAGGGACCTTGTAATCCATATCTGGCTACGATATTATTGCTAGCCAGCTCAACGCCCAGGGTAGGTCTAAGTATTTTTCCATATCTAATCAGTTCAGGTACAACCCATCGAACGGCATCTATGGGTATTGAAAATCCAATACCAGCCGAAGCACCCGAAGGACTATATATGGCCGTATTTACGCCTATGAGCTTGCCTCCGGAGTCGAGTAGGGGACCTCCTGAATTACCAGGATTAATAGCAGCGTCTGTTTGTATGGCGTCTCTAATGGGTACGCCTGACCGAGACTGTATTTCCCTGCCTAATGCACTGACTATTCCTGTCGTTAATGTTTGATCTAAACCAAACGGATTTCCAATAGCATATACAGATTGACCAACTTTAAGATTTTCTGAAATGCCTATAGGAATGGGAAATAATTTGGCAATAGGAGCCTTTATTTTCAAAACAGCCAGGTCTTTTTCCGGTGCTACACCAATTAATTCGGCGGTCCAGTTTGATTGGTCTGCTAAGGTTACCGTTGCTTTATCTGCACCTTCTATGACGTGATAGTTGGTAACAATATGTCCCATTTTATCCCAAATGAAAGCAGAACCTGTACCACTTTTTATTTCTGAAATATCTCTTGTCCAAAAATTTTCCCGTAAATTGGTTGTCGTGATGAAGCATACCCCTGGTGCTGCTTTTTCAAAGAGTTGTATCGTAGAAATTTCTCCATTTGTCAGGAGGGTAATATTTTCGTCAGAAGGGGCAATGACCTCTTTGGATTGATTTTCTCCAATTTCCATCCAGGCTGCCCCTCCTAAAAAAGCAATAATCATAAGGGAAATTCCAGCAATAAATTGCCAAACGGAAGCAGATAATCTTGCCATATTTTTTCTTTTTTAGGTTTTTCTCTCTTTTTTCTTCGCCGCAGGGAATAAAATATTATTTAAAATTAATCGGTAACCAGGGGAATTTGGATGTAAACTCAAATCAGTTTCCGGGTCATTGACATGGTGACGATAATCTTCCGGGTCGTGACCGCCATAGAAGGTCCAAAAACCCTGACCAAATATTCCGTGTATATATCGCGCCTCTTGAAATGGCTTATTGTCACCAAGTATGAGTACATTGGATTTAATATTTTGCTGATTGAAAGCCGTAGTCTGTCCCATAAATCCTTTTACTAGTTTTGTATGATTCTGGGTAAGCATGGTAGGTATTGGATCCCATTTTGCAGAAAATTCAAATAAATTAAAATAATCCTGCTCGGCGGGCATTGGTCTTTCTGGTGCTACATCAATAGTAGCATACTCATATTCCATGGGATTTTGTGAAATCTGAAATTGACTGAACGCAAAGGTATTATCAAAATTTAATTTTGACTGAGCTTGTGGATCCGCTTTATCACCATCATAGATATAATCACAAATATCAACACCTTCTGCTGCTAAAGCAATGTCATAGGTGTCGGTTGCTGAACACATGGCAAACATGAAGCCACCGCCGCCGACAAATTCTTTAATTTTTTTTACCACCTGTAGCTTCATCTGAGAAACTTTGGAAAATCCGAGTTCTGTAGCTAATTGCTCCATTCTTCTCTGATTTTCCCGGTACCAGGGAAAGGCAGAATAGGTTCTGTAAAATTTGCCGTATTGACCCGTAAAATCCTCATGATGTAAATGTAACCAGTCATAAGTAGCTAATTTTCCTTGCATTACCTCTTTATCATAAATAGTTTCATAAGGAATTTCTGCATAGGTAAGAACCATCGTTACAGCGTCGTCCCACGGTTGAATTCTCTCTCCAGAGGAGTTAAACTCGGGTGTGTAAACAGCAATTTTAGGTGCTTTTTCCAGCTTAATGGCATCCATATTTTTTTCAGGATGGGCAATTTCTGAAATAATCTGATTAAATGATGCATCGGAAATGGTTTCGAAACTAACTCCTCGGGTTTTACATTCTTTCTCAAAAGTGATGCTATAGGGGAAGGCAAAACTTCCTCCCCGATAATTTAATAACCACCAACCTTCCTGACCAGATTCCAATACCCAATAGGTAATACCATAAGCTTTCAAATGATCTTTCTGGCTTTCAAAATCCATTGGCAATAAGATATAAGAAGCCCTTAATGGAATGGTTATCAATAGTAACAACGAAATTAAAAGACCCCTAAAGGTCGATGGCATGTTCATATTTGTTCTTTTACTTAACATTGATAATTTCAGTAACAACAAAATAAGGTTTTTTGTGGTTCAAACCGTACATTTATACTCGTTAAAATATTTTTGAATGCAACATCTTGTTTTTGAGTTTAGCGGTTGGTACGTTTTACTTTGTTTTATAGTAGCTCTTGTGGCCGCTTCCTTACTTTATTTTCGAACAAATGAATTTCCAGAAAGTTATAAATCCTGGAAGTATGGACTTTCTTTCCTCCGGTTTTTTACCGTTTTTCTTATTGCATTGCTTTTACTTTCTCCTCTTTGGCGCAGGAATATAACTAAAACGCAAAAGCCGGTTTTGGTTATTGCTCAAGATGCTTCCTCGTCTGTCGGAGATTTTTTAAAGAATAAATACCCTTCTTATTTATCTGAATTAAATCAACTCGTAGATAATCTTAAAAAGGAGTATCAGGTGGAATCTTTTTCGTTTGGTGAGCGCGTAAGAAATGATCTTCCGAAGTCGTTCAACGATAAAGTAACTGATATGAGTGAACTCATGGAAGATCTTTCTTCCCGTTATGCGGGAAATACTTTGGGAGGTCTAATTTTAGCCTCCGATGGTATTTATAACCAAGGGAGTAATCCATTTTATTTGGCAAATAAATTATCAACCCCTGTTTATACCATTGGACTAGGTGATACAGCGGTAAAAAAAGATTTATTTATAAATCGGCTATTCCATAATCAAATCGTTTATGCCGGTGATGAATTAGAGGTTCAAACCGATCTGATAGCCAAAAATCTTCCTGGGAAAAATACTAAACTTTCCTTATTTGAGGTGAATGGCAATAAAATGAATCTATTAAAATCAGAAAATTTAAAAATAGATAATTCTGATTTTTTTAAATCGGTTTCCATGAACATTCCTTCAACTAAACCTGGAACAAGATATCTTAGATTAATCGTCACGCCTGTTGATGGCGAAATAACAAAAATCAATAATACCCGCGATTTTGTGGTCACCGTTCTCGATGGTCGCCAAAAAATCCTTATTTTTGCTCAATCACCTCATCCAGACCTTGGTGCGTTAAGGCAATCGTTTATTGCCAATAAGAATTATGAAGTAAAATCCATTTTATTAGGGGAACCAATCCCAAATTTAGCGGAATTTGATCTGGTTATCTTACATCAATTACCCGCACCTGGTCGAAATTTTGAACCCGTTTTTAAACAGATTAAAGATTTAGGAATTGCTCAATGGTGGATTGCCGGTGCACAAACAGATTTTAAAGCGCTAAATGCATTCCAAGATTTAATGACGCTGAATATTTCTAGTAACCTGGGTGCTGAAAGTGAAGCTTTGTCGAATAAAAATTTTAACTTATTCCAAAGGGATTTAGAATGGCCACAAAAAATAGCCCTATTTCCTCCGCTTCAAGTGCCTTTCGGAGAAATTAATGCTGCTAAATTGGGGCAAATTTTGTTTTTTCAACGAATTAAAAATCTGTCTACTTCTTATCCGCTTATGTCATTGGGAGAATATGGTAATTCAAGAAGTGCCCTTTTTGTTGGGGATGGTTTATGGAAATGGCGATTATCTGATTTTCAGTTACATGAAAATCATGCCGTTTTTGATGGATTAATGGGAAAAATAGTTCAATATCTTAGTGTAAAACGCGATACCAGGAGATTTAGGGTGTTTGTCGATAAACCATTATTCGATGAGAATGAACCAGTTTCTTTTATTGGCGAACTCTATAATGCCTCCTTTGAATTGGTAAATACACCAGAAGTAAGTATCTCACTTAAAAATAAAGATGGAAAAATATATAATTTTTTATTCAGTAGCGTTGGAGAAGGATATCAGCTAAGCGCTGGAATTCTTCCTGTCGGAAATTATGTGTTTTCTGCAAAAACCAGCTATAATGGAAAGGAACTTCTCGCAGAAGGTCAATTTTTAGTTCAACCACTTCAACTGGAATATATAAATATGACAGCAGACCATAATGTCTTGAAAGCATTGAGTACGGAAAGCGATGGTCAATTCTTCGAATATAAGGAATTAAATCAATTAACAGAAGTGTTAAAAAAATCTGCTACATTAAAACCTGTGCTGGTAACAGAGAAAAGCACACAAACCTTGTTAAGCATGCCTTTTCTACTGCTTTTATTGATGGTCGCTCTTAGTTTAGAATGGGGTATAAGAAGGTATATTGGGATATATTAAGTTATAAATTACCAACTTACGTCATCCTCGCTATCTAGTTTAGGTTTGTTCTCCGCTGGATTCTGATCCTTTGGATAGTCAGAATCAAATTCTAAACCGTTCTCATATTCATCATGGCGACGTGAAAATTCATCATAGTCATAATTTGGCATTAGTTCCGTTTTAATGTAAGATATAACATCTTCCAGATTACCAAGAAAACGGTTGAAATCTTCTTTGTACAAAAAGATTTTATGCCGCTCATATCCCTCATCATTAAATCGACGGGTACTTTCAGTAAGCGTAAGGTAAAAATCTTCACCTTTTGTTTTTCGGACATCAAAAAAATAGGTTCTCCTTTTCCCGGCTTTTACTTTTACGGAATAAACACTATCCTGCTTCCGTTGAAATTGATCATTTTCCACAATACTTGATTTTAACTTGACGATTATATTTCTAACGATTACAAATATAACTATTTAAGTAAAATATTCTATTTATTCCCGATTTGGATTGTTTTTTAGTAAAAAAATAAAAATATTAAAAAAAAATAAAAAAAAAAGAAAGTCAAAAAAAATAAAAAATTCACAAAAAATATCTCAAGTAATTTATTTACAGTGTTTTAGTTGAATTATATCATTAAAATATTTTCACAGTGTTGATTTTTCGTCTTTGTTTTGCCTTTGAAGCTGTTGCATATTTGTAACGTGAAAGGGAATAAGGAGGGAAAGAGAGTCAGAAAACGTTCTGATAAACAAATTGATTATGTTCATGGGATTATATTGTCGGGGTTTTGTCGTCTCGGAAATATTCGGGACGATAATTCCACTATTTAGTTCCTGTAGCAAGGCAAAAAAGTTTGCCTGAAGATAAAGGTCCAGGGGTTTTTCCCCGATTACAATTTGTAAGGTGTAAATATACACCACAGTAATTAATTAAGGGTTAAAGTGGCGGTTTTTTATTAAAATCTTAACGTTTTTAAGAAACCGCTACAAAGTCCTTCACAAAATGTGTTTATGTTCATGGGATTATATATAAGTCGTGCCTAAAGGGACGACTTTTTTTTTGCCCCTACCCCAAATTTTCTTTGCCTAATCTATGGAGTTTTTTTAAGAATAAATTTCCTAAGGATTATTTTTCATGCATAAAAAAAGGTTACTAAGGAGAATCTTCAATTTTTCTAAATATGTTTCAGATAAAAATTAAGAAGTTCACTATCGCCGATTTAATTATCAATTAAAATATATTTAACATTTACTTAACTTTCATTTCATTTATTTACACAAAATAAATAAATATGAAGCAAATAGTTACAATGTTACTTTTAGTTTCTTCAATGAGTATTTTTGCACAGAAAACCATTCAAATAAGAGTTTCGAATGCAAATGACGATTTAGAAGAATACATTCCTGGTAGTAATCAAACAAAACCGCTGGGATCAATGGATGCAGGTAGTTCCGATTTAGAACTCGGATCAGAATCAGCAAATAATAAGGACCCACAATTGGTAGGTATTAGATTTATTGGTATTCAAATACCCAAAAATGCCTTAATTACAAAAGCTTACATACAGTTTACTGTAGATGCTACCAGTAAGAATTCCGACCCATCTGAACTTTTTATTTACGCTGAAAATGTCGATAATCCTCGAACTTTTTCTCCTGATACCCTTTTCAATCTGAGTTCTAGAAGTAAACTGAATGATTCTATATTTTGGAAAATTCAAGATGCTTCCTGGAAAACAGCCGGTGCTGCGGGTCAAGACCAAAGAACATCTGACTTATCGCGTCTTGTTCAAGCTTTAGTGAATAGGGAAGGCTG
>Ga0304730_1000127_pt1 | contig 71521 bp, 78 predicted proteins | sample M_130628_MF_Meta_FD_190474 | JGI IMG/M metagenome (GOLD analysis project Ga0304730, IMG submission 190474) | Freshwater microbial communities from Lake Montjoie, Canada to study carbon cycling - M_130628_MF_MetaG (v2) (version 2) | ecosystem: Environmental > Aquatic > Freshwater > Lake | place... | reverse complement strand
GCCCGATTAAGACGAATAGCGCATCTAGTGGTAATGCAAATGACAAGTACGAGCAACTAAAACAAAGAACAGGTGGAAAACTTCCACGTGTAGGTAACTCATCGCCAAACAACTAACTTAAACAAAAATGGCTAATCAAGTTTCAAACCTCAACATTGAGGACAATCTATACAGCCGTGCGTTGAACGATCGTAATGATTTCAGTCGTGTTTATGACCTTTCAGGAGGTTACTCTAAACTATTGACAATCATCAACATCCTTAACGCTGGTAACTCTCGTTCTATCGATACAGATAAGTACGAGAAGTCTTTTATGACAAACGGATACGTAATCGCACAAGTTACATCTAACTCTATAGTTGGTAGTAACATCGTTGTTGTATTATCCGATCCTAGCTATGACAACTTCCGTGTTAATGACCTCGTTATGTGTGAGTCATTAGAAATTCAAGGTATTGTTGTATCTAAAGCTCCAGGTTTAATTACTGTTACTCCTGCTCCAGGTGGGACAACATTAACGCAGTTAAATGCTGAGTTCGGTTCTAACAAGTTCATGAAAGCATACGGTGACGCACAACCTTTGCGTAACTCTGTAGGACGTGAGTCTTTATACCAATTCCCTGATGTTGATTACAACTATACTCAAGTTATTCGTGAGAGTACTTCAGTAAGTCGTCGTGACAAAATCAGATCCCGTGTTATGTGGGAAGGTGGAATGTGGTGGGAAGCACAACAGCCTCTAGCTATCGAGATGATGCTTAAGCGTAAAGAATTTATGTCTTTATGGGGTCGTCGTGGAAAGGCTACTATTAATGGTCAAGAAGTTAACACCAACGGTGGTATCGACTGGGCAATTAAAGAGCGTCCAATCGGTCGTGGTGTTTACTACCCACTAGCATCATTACCATCAGAGTCAACATTTGAGAAATTCCTTTCTGACGTTTATGACCGTAAGGCACAACAAGGAGAGAAGTTCTTAATGATGGGTCGTGGTATGTTGTATCATATCCAGAAGAACTTTACAAAAGACTTCATTCAGTATGCAGGTACATTGAACACGTTCGGTGGTTCTGATGTTACAGGATTGAATGTTATGCAGTACAGTGTTGCTGGTATGAAGTATAACTTCATGGAAATGCCAATCTTGAACGACCCTGACTTCTTCCCAGAAGCTGCTGGTGTCCCAGGTGCTAATTTCCGTAAGCGTCAGTATGACTGCTATTGCCTTGACTTGGATCCAATTCCAGTAAAAGGTGGTGGAACAGCTCCAGCTATCGAGAAGATTCACTTCGGTGGAAGCGAGTATTATGAGGCATTCATTGCTGGTATGGACTCTGCTCCTTCAGGTGGTGTTTCTGATAGCGCAATCCAAGCTGCTGCTGCTACTCGTGTAGTAACTGATGTGGATAATTCTACTTATCACGTTATGTCTGATTGCGGATATGACATGTTAGGTAAATTCTCTGGTAAAATGGAGCTTATTTAATTTATTGTTTAACTTTTTAAAAACTATATAAAATGAGTGCTATTCAACCATTATATTTATTCTTGAACACTGTTGCAGGTGCAGGTGATATTGTTGTTGCTGAAGGTCTTGCTACCATCGGTGCTACAACAAATGTAACACCAGAAATGCGTGTTAATCTAATTAACAGCATTGGACTAAAATCAGGAACAACACACACAGCCCGTCAACAAACAGCAACAATTGGAGGAACTCCAGCAACTCCTGGTACTGCGTACTCGTTACAAGTAACACAATTGTTAGGAAGCCAGTGGACAACTGTTTATGCTTCTTACTCAACGGTAAGTACTGACACAACAACTACAGTTGCTGCTGCATTAGCAAGAGTTTTGACAAGATTAATCGGATCAGGAAGCATCCAATTAGCGACAGCTACAAACTCAGGTGCAGTAATTACAATTGTTGGTTCAGCTGCTAATCCATTATTTGTAACATCTCCACTAGAAGGGACAATTACTGTCGCTACTACAGTTGCTGGAAATGAAGCATTTGGGTTAGGTTCTGAACTAATCGCTGCTGGTATCACAGGTATCAATGTACAGCCTGTTGCTGCTACTGTATATAACTTGGCATTGTTTTCTTATAGCAACCCAGTTAATTCTGGAAATACTATCGCAAGAAATCAAGAGTCATTGGTATATGTATACTATGATTCAGCGTCTGCAAATGCTGCTGCATTTACAACTGCAATCGGATCTAAGTTAACTACAATTATTGCGGTAGGTCCAGCAGGTGCTGCTGTATCTGTTCCATCAGCATAATTGTAATTAAAACCATACAGGGGGCTGGATTTATTCCAGCCCTTTTTGTTTCTAGTAATAAATAATAAAAATTTTTATATATTTGTTCTTTAAACTAAAAGCAATGGCAAGAGAAACACTAGTATTAATGCCCTCAGGATTGGCAGGATCAGGACTTCGTATGTTCCAATATTCTTACTACGATAGCGCAAAGCGCAAGCAGGTAAACTTCCTAGTAAATGGAACTGTGTACGAAGGATCACTAGCGATCGGTCGTGACCCAAACCAACAGAGAGAAGAAAAGAAGATAAGCTTTGATGCAACAAATCTTCGTTATAAGATTTCATATGACACAGATGAGAAGACATCGTCTGACTATATAGAGGCACAGTTTATCTTAAACCATCCTAATGTATTTGCATCTAGCGGTAAGCAGAATGCGAACTATACAGGAAAGACACTATGGATCGCTGAGTTACAACAACAGACAATCGAAAACTCATACAACGACCTACTTAAGCGTCTTGATGTTATGAATACGTTCTTAAACATGTCACCATATGCATGGAGAGAATGTGCGTTCCGTTTCGGTATCAATCCAACCAAGAAGGGTCCACATGAACTAGCAGCAGAACTAGTAGGAACTAAGACTGGTGTTATCATCAGCACAATGGAAAACTGTGACGAGTTCTACAAATGGAAGTCTACGTTCCATAAGGATGACCCACGTACGGTAGCTGAGAAGGCATCTGCGCTAGGTATCATCAAGCGTGACAACGAAACGTACAAGTTTGACAACAATCCTATCGGACGTACAATTGACGAGGTTACAGCTGCTCTGACAGCGGATAGAACAACACTACGTCAGGTTATCAAAGATATCGACTCTAGTGACTACGATCTAGCAGAATACATCGAGCGTGTTGAGATGCATTTCCCTGGAAAGTTTGACTCATCTGGATCGATTAAGGAGGTGTCTCCTATCAACAAGACAGAGGTTGATCTTATCTCTTCGGCACTAGAAGATGACCAAAGACAACACAAACCTGCAAAGAAAACAATAACAGCATAATAAAATATAATGCCACCAAATCGGTGGCTTTTTTTTATATATTTGTTTCATATTTCTATATTATGGCGATCATAAACAATCCAAGAGCGAACGCAGGAACAAAGGATCTAATGTCTCCTAAGGCAGCGATGGCAAGAGTATCAAGCAAGTCAGCTATGTCGGCTCCTAATGATCTTATGGAGATTGAGAAACGCAAGAGAAAGAAAAAGAAGAGTAGTAGTAATACAAATAAAAGCGGTTTATCAAATAAAAGCTGTAGGGGTGCTAAAGCAATGCCTGGAGGCAGAAGATAAATATGGGTACTACTAAAAAACATCCAGGATTTAAAGCAGTACAGAATAAGATTGCTAAGAAGCAAGGTATTTCTAAGAAAGCAGCAGGAGCTATACTAGCAACATCTGCTAGAAAGGCATCTCCAGAAGCGAAGAGAAAGAATCCTATGTTGGGTCATGTAAAGGGTAAAGCAAAATAATAAGTTATGCCAACCAAGAAAGGACTATACGCTAACATCCATGCAAAGCGAGAACGCATCAAAGCAGGTTCTGGCGAGAAGATGACTGGGCCTGGTGGCAAAGGCCGACCTACTGATAAAAATTTTAAAGACGCACAAAAAACTGTTAAAAAGAAATAATCATGGAAGCTAAAAAACCACGTCCTATTTTAAAAAAAATAAAGACTTTGATCCAAGGTGACAATTCACTTAAGGTGAAAAAAAACTCAAGTGGAGGGAAAACATATAAAAAAAGAGGTGAAGGAAGTGATGGATCTACGTTAAGAATGAAACTAAAGACTAGAGGTGAAGAAGGTAGAGTAACTAGCGTAAACGTAAGGAAAGAAAAGGGAATGTTTGGTGGTAAAACAAAAACAATAAAAAAAGCAAACCCTGTTGAAATGTTAAGTGAAAACGGCTCTGCTTACGGAATGAATGTTAAAAGCAAAACAATAAGTAAAGCACCTGGAATATTTGGCAAAAGAACCGTTAAGAGAGAAACTAAATTCGTTGAAAGCACCAAAGGGGATCCTATGAAAAAAGCTCCTAAATTGAACGCTAAAATAGATATTAGTAGTTCTAATTCTATGCGAGATTCTCAACGACGAGATATGGAAACCAAAAATCAAGAAAGAAGAGAAAAAAGGCAACGAGTAATGGCTGGAACAATTGGAGTAGCTAGCTTTCCTTTAAAAAAAGTAACCAGATAATCAAAAATAATTATGGCAACTACTACAAAGGATAAACTCCCAAAAACACGTAAGTCACTATTCGGCAAAAAACTTATTACTAAGTCACGTAGTACAGATGAAAAAGGTCGAGTTGTAAAAGGAAAGTTCGTACAGAATCCTGATGGTTCCTCAATGTCAAAAACAGTAGTTAAAAAACCAGGCATTAAAAATGTGTTTGGTAAAAAAGAAACTACAACTATATACAAAGGAGTTGATAAAGGAGATGTGTTGACTGAAAAGAGAACTAGAAAAAAAGGTATCTTGCCTAGAACACAGACTACTAGTAATGATCAATTGATGAATGAAAAGTCAAGAAGCTCAAATTTGATTTATAAAATTGACAATAAACTAAAAAGAAAAAAATAAATATCATGGCAATTACAAAACCAAAAGACGGAGATCCTAAAAAACCAAAAGGAACTACCAAAGGTGCTAAGATGAATATCTTCACAAAGAAGCCGTACAAAAATCCAACAACGAATGCAGAGCAGCAAGCTAACGATGACTTCATGGACAAAAGAAACCGTCGTCAGATGCGTACAGCAGTTGGAGCGACAGCTTTAGGTACAGCAACTGCTTTGTTGAATACTCCAGGTGGTAGACGATTAATGAAGAAGACAGGCCAGGCTGTGGTTGGTGGTGTTAAAAAGGGAGTTACTGCTCTTAAGAACATCCGAGGTACAGGTGAATACGTTTCTAATCCTGAAACAGGAAAGATGGATCGTGTAAAGAAGCCGACTGCTAGATCAATGCGTAGAGCTGAAAAAAAATCTAAATAAAAATGCCAAGAAATACTCTTGCAGGTAAAGGTAAAGGACGATACAATGAAGATACAGGACGTGATTACGAATACGATAAACAGTATCAGAAAACTACTGTACGGAAAAAGTATCGAGCCGAGCTTAACAAAGCCAATCGAAAAGCAGGAACCTACGGTAACGGTGACGGATACGATGCGTCCCATAAAAAAGATGGAACCATTACTAAAGAAAAGCAAAGTAAAAACCGTGCAAGAAACGGAGCCAATAAAAAAACCACGAAAAAATAAAAGCCATGAAAAAAATGATCAAGGAAAAAAAGACAGGAGAAATGTACTCTAGCAAAGCTGCAATGATGAAGCATGAAAAAGGTGAGTCAATGAAAGAAATGATGAAGGAGTACGGAAAAACCGCTGCTAAGAAAAAAGTGGCTATGAAGGCAAAGAAGAAGAAATAAAGATACTAACGGGGGTTAGTGGGTTATATGCGAATCATGTAACATCGAAAGGGTACGAAAGTACCCTTTTGTATTTGACGCTCTTTTGATTACATTTGCTGTATGACAGGTCAAGAAATAAACAGGCTATTCGAGCAGCAAATCGGTCAGACATATTCTGGTATCGAGGACATTGCTAAGAAGAACAGACGGTTTCAAAGGGCATTGATTGATGCCATTGAAGATAAATATGGCAAGTATAGCAGCGATCAGCAGTACGAGGAGCTTGCTACGTTTATCAGGACTGAAGTTCCATTCACACCGTCCGTAAATATAGTTTCACTAACTACCAATTCTATAAACCACATCCTCTCTGCTAAGGCTAAATACCTTAAGCAGATAGAGGATATGGTTGTGGTGGGTGCTAGTAATAGCACACCAATAGTAATCGAGACGTTTAATGCTACAAACATAAGACGTGGTGATATCATTAAGATATCAGGTATCCAAGGTAATGTAGCAGCTAATGGAGAGTTTTATGTACTTCCATTGAATAAATTTAAGTTCGCATTATATTCAACTCCTGGTACAGCAAATCCTGTAGCAGGGTCTGGTACATATGTACAGTCGTTTAATGTATTATTCCAAAGAGTATACTACAACTACTGCCAGATGGTTAAGGCAGACGAGAAGATCAACTCATGGAAGAGGGCTACGGTTGCATTTCCATTGTATGAATATTCTGAACAATTCGCTAAGTTTTATCCTAGTAATGATACAGAGGGATATCCTGTTGAGGTAACTATGAACTTTGTTTTATCTAATGTGGTATACTTTGACCTAGCAGATAATCAAATAGACTATTTACTAACATACCCTGAAAAGTTCATCTACAATGTAATAAACTTTGCTGCTAGAAGCTTCGATCTATCATTTAAAGACTACACAGCAGCTCAGGTTGTACAACAAGACATACAGATTAATCCATGACACGTAAACAATATATTGACATCCTCATGTCGGACCTTGTTGGAGGGGATATGTTCGATGAGATGCATTCTAGTATTCGATTAGTTGGAGGCTTGTTAGAAATAGCAAGAGAGAAGACTATTGTTGCATATATCACACAGAAGAAGACAATCCCTGCACAGTTGTTCCAGACTACATATCCAATATTTAGAAAGGATGCACAGTATGATGAATGCTTCACCGTATTCAACCTTCCATCGCCAATCATCCAGCTAGATGCTAGTAAGGATAGTATTGGATATATCGGAGGTATGAATGGGACTACACCTTATATAAGGTCACACGACCAGTCTGACTACGCTAACAGCATGCAGCATCCTATCATGGCTAGTATCGCAAACAGAGAACCTGTATGCGTGTATGTGCCTGAATTTAGTCTAATACAGATTAATAAGACCCCAGGTAACCTGCCTAAACGTATCATGGTTAGTGCTGTGTTTGTGGATCCTACAAAGGTTCCTGAATACAACGAGGAGATTGACGACTATCCTATCACACAGGATATATTCTCAATGGCTAAGGACTACATGTTACAGGTGGATATCAAGCAATTACTAGCAACAACTACAGATCCTAAGAATAAGCGATGAAAAGAGGAGTCTTAACACCAGTTAGCCTGAAGGCTGTTATAGCATCGGCAAAACAGAATTTAAGGATTGCTACCACTACGGAGCATGACTTGATGCTATATAGACTAGCAGATGAGTGTATAAGCCAGATAGGGACGCTAGATGGATTCGTTAAGATGACTCGATGCTTTGATATCGAAGACTATAAGTTTGAACTTCCTGAAGGGTTTATCCGTCCAATAGCAATCCGACTAGTTGGAACGCAGACAGACGGTGTTGCAGGCAATGTGTTGTACTTTAACCAGGACTTCTTGCGTCAGTGCGACTGCGAGGATACTCAGTTTAGAAACTATTCTGACCTACAGGCTACAGGACAGTTGTCTGACGGGTACTGGGTATTTAATACTGATATCAATGCTACGCAGGCTGTGATGTCGTACTACGGACGTAACCTAGACGAGGACTGTATGATGGTAATGTATGAGCAGCAGGAACGTGCTGTGCGTTCATATCTATGCTGGAACTTCACTAGGATATTCTATGACCTATACCCACGTGATGTCCGTGCTGAATACATGGCCGAATGGACTGCTCAGAGACGATATCTTATCGGTGAGTCAGTGCAACGTGACTTCAGAAATAAAAGACAACAGATCGGCTCTATCGTGAGCGCAATTATAAGCAACCATAATTTCTCAATCTAATGGCTAATGTTCAGATAAGATCATTCGGTGGACTCAATACAGACACCCATGTACAGGACTTGCGTAACGGTGACTACCCTGATGCAAAGAATATTGATCATGTCAGTTCTGTTACGGGTGAGTCGGTTGCTGTTACCCCACGTATGGGAAATGAATATGCGTTTGAACTAGGAGAGGTACTAGAGCAAGATAAGAGGTATGTAATAACATTTCCTGAGATAGAACCTGATGGTGGATATATATTACAAGTAAATAGAGCTGACCAAATCAATCCATTATTTCCAGCAATAGATGTACCTCTATATTTCGGAGATCCAAATATAGCACCTGGGACACAAGCTGCAACAGCAATACGAGATGCATTCGCAAATGCTAGCTATTTTGTAGATGTTGTCCCTGCTTCTAGTGTTTACCCTTCATTAATAGGAACTAATACACTACTAATTACCCCTGCGTCTTATAGTCCATTCCTTCGTTTATATGACTACTTCATAATATCAACAGGTGCAAATAGTCTACTAGTAGATGTTATACAGGAGTCTATAAGCCCATCTAGGACAGGAAAGCTAGAGGTTATTGGTAGTAAAGATTTACTAGGAGACCTTTTTATTATTTCATCATGTAAACGGGATAAGCCTTTTGATATTGAAATACTATACATCGATGTATTAAATGTTGCAGGTGTCTCTACATTAGTCGTTTATCCAAATATTATAAACGAAGTAGTTGTAGATGGTTCGGAGGTATACATAACAGGAGTAGAAGGTATTCCAGAAGCGAATGGAGTATTCATTATAACTGTAGCGCAAATTCCTCAAACAGGCGAAACAATATTTATATTATTTAATTCATTCGCTGTATTAGGTCAGACATATGTCCAAGGTACAGGCACAATGACATTTAATAAGTTTGGTATGGGAGAAATAGGTGTCGCACAAAAAGACATCTCGTCCAATACTTGGAAGTACACTAGATTGCTTCGTTCTAAGCAATTAAATTTATTCACATACCATCAGTGCGACGTACAGGGAGAGAAGTCATCGTATGACAATACTATATATTTTACAGATAACTATAACGAACCTAGGTTGTTTAACTACCTTTTAGATGAAGAATACGTTGAAGACGGAGCTATTAAGATACTACACCCTAACATTGGAACATATTCATATGCAAACATATCTAACCAAGTAAGACATATACTAGGTCAGGGATTGTTTAACATAGAGCTAGTGTCTCAAACTATAGGTGGTACGTTATCAGTAGGGAACCACGTCTATTTCGTAAGGGGTGTGCTAAGTGACAACTCGTACACAGACTGGTCATTACCATCTAGGTTTGTTTCTGTCTATACAGAGAGTCAACCACCTGCGTATAAGATAAAGGGTAATGCAGCAGGAGATCAGTCAGGAAAGACAAATAACATAAGGATTACTAACATTAACAGTAGCCTATACAAAAGCATAGAGGTTGCCTGTATTATAGTAAATACGATAGGTATTGATTCGTCTATATATGGAATCATAGGTGAATATCTAGTAGATGGAACTAATACTACACTAGACATAAGTCATAGTGGAAGAGAGAACCCTAGACTATTTAATCAGGATGAATTGGGTGTACAAACAGAGAACTATTCAACAGCTAAGAATAATCTGATTATAGATAACAGGTATTACTTATCGAACCTGAAGACAATAAAATACGATGTCAAAATATTAATAGACAAAATAAAATATTCACTTAAAAAGAAAGTAATAACAAGGCCAGTTCAAGTAACAGGGGCAAGTAATGGATTTGGATTTGGAGGTCATCAAGACCCAATAAATATCTATTACTATACTGGTTACATGATAAATGAGACCTATAGGATCGGAGTTAGGTTTACATTTAAAAATGGAGACATCACACCTGTCTATAAGATTTCTGATATTACTATAGATACAAATCAATCATCATCTGATAATAAAAGAACATCGGGACTAACAGACTATGACTTAGTATCACCAGGAACAGGCCCAGGGGGGACAGATGAAAATTTAGTTCCTTATATAGAGTTAGACTTTTCTAATGTATACAATACATTGATAAATGAATATTTAGCTAATGATATTATTGATAAGATTGAAATATTTAGGGTTGAGTTAAATGAAGCCAATGAGACAATTACTGGATGTGGAATAGCAGTACAACAAATAGATGCAAACATTGGATTTGGTCTATATGAGGTACAGATATCACCTACATTAGGATCGTTTGTATATGAAAAGATTCCTAATAATATCACAACTAATAACGAAGGATATATAGCGGACTATCCATTTATCAGTAATAATAATAATGATATACAAAATGGATCACCGCAAAATTATTTTAGTATCTACCTAGCCGAATCTATGGTAAATATCGTAGATGGAGTACCATACAATAAAGATATAGGAGCAGGAGATACAATAATAAATTACGGACAAGGTGTTATAGGAAAGGGATATGTAATTACTAATAATGTAAAAGAAGATGTTAATATAACTGACTCAAAACTTATTCCTCAACTAGGATCTGCATTATTTGTGCAGGGGACAGGTGCAAACACATTTAATTCGATATCATATAAAAACTGGGGGTGGGCTGGATTTACCCAATCTGCACTACCTACAGTATTGAATGTAAGTAATTTACACTCAATGGGTGGATATGATGTTACGTATGGGGGAATTGGAGGAAGTAACTATACATTTACATATAATAATCAATTTGTAGCATCATATTTTGTGCCTTTTGGTGGTATATCAAATATTACTTTCTTTAGTTATTTTAATACTGACGCTGCTAGTAGTGGTGTAGGTATAACAGTAGAAGGAAATGGTAATGATGCTGTTATATTTAAATTAACTCCAGGCAGTTGGGTCAGTGGAGCGTTCTTAACCATTAACGGTTCAGGTAATGTAGGGACATTTCCTCCACCAGGAAGTGCGCAACCAGTTATATTTTCAACTGACATATTCCAAAGCCCAGCTAGTTATGTAGTCCAAGTGCCAAGCCCTGGAGGAGGTTTGCCGAGATTGGATCCATTTAAAGTAAACCCTACAGATAAAGATCATGGATTTAGGATTGTACAAATAAAAAAGAAGCCTAGTACAACACAGCAATATTCAGATAGTGGTCTAGATAACTATGTTTACACAGGGGCATATATATACCAAAACAATGTCACTAAGATTGATGTATTTGGTGGGGATACCTTCACTGTTAATCCATACTTCAAGCATATAACACGTATCAAAGCTATTAACAATCCTGGTACGTATCCAACAGCTGCTCAAACAATAAACCTAACGCTACAATCAAAAGTCAATAATTATTTAATTGACGATAGCGATGGTAGTAAAATATATCCATACAGCTATGGACCAAATAACTTCGGAGCCTGGGAGAATACAGAAATAACACTAGATTCTAATCCATACAACAACGGTTACTCACTTAATAACTTACAGGTTGGATACAGGTCTGGTGAGATAAACAATAAAACAAAAACATTAAATACTAGGATAATTTACTCTGACAATAAGCCACAAGGCTCAATAACAAACAACTACAGAAGATTTGGCCCGTTTTCATTGAGAGACTTAGATCCATCATTCGGCCCAATAGAAGACATGAAGGTTGTTAACGGTGAGTTGTTTACTCTACAGACTAAAAAGTTCCAAAAGCAGTTTGTAAATACCAGAGGTACATTATCTGTAAGTGATGGTTCTCAGGTTGTACTAGGGGACGCAGGTGTATTATCTAGACCAGGTTTAACTATAACTAGCTACGGATGCTCAGACAAGTGGTCATCGTTTCTAGGTAAGTCTGCTGGAGGTGATGATACATTGTATTGGTATGACTCAATCAACAAGAAGTTTATGCGCTTTGGTGCAGATGGAGCCGTGCCAATCTCTGACAGAACAAATATTAGAACGCTAGCTAACGATGGATTTAAGTGGGTAGTTAACTACCAAACTCCTGCCGACAACTATGGTATTCATGGTATATGGAACCAGCGTATTAACGAGGCTTCATGGACATGTCGTGCGTATAGAAAGCCAGACGTTATTTGGGAGCCATTAACGGCCATTGCTGAAGGAAAGTTGGTTATAACATACGATACAACTAATACATATGGATTCGAGCAGTTTCCAATACTATACCTATGTATCCAGAGTAGTGAGTTTAATAATGCGCTAAATCCAGGAGTGGATCCAGGATGGGAGGAATATTATACACCGATTCCATTTGATGACATTGAGTACTATAGTTTAAGAACTATTGTATGGAGTGAAGTTAAGAATAGGTTTATAATTTCTGAAGAGACACCTCATCCAAGAATTTATCTTCAGTACAAGGACACTTTCTTGTCACCATCTCCATCTAGTAATTCTAATCAGATATACGAGCATAATGAAGGAAAGTATCTAGAGTGGTATATGTCTAGCTCAGGTGGCCAAATTGAAGACGGGTATATAGACATTGTCTTTAATATTGACCCTAACACTACCAAGCACTTCATATCGTTGATATGCAATACAGAAATTGCTCCGTATAAAGTAGAGGCATTTACAAAGAATCACACGACACTAATAAACCCAGTGGAGTTCTTAGAGCAGCTAGATCAGTACGTAGCTCCAATACCTAACAACTTAGATAATGGTAGCACAGGTAATGATAATACGTTCTTGTATGGCCAGTGGATAAAGGTTAGGTTTCATTATCAATCTGGTGTGTTTCAGAGACTAACAAATATGATATTGAAATTTAATCCGATGGCAAGGCTTTGGAATAGTTAACTATATTTGTAACAATAAAAAATAAATATCATGTCAGCAGCAGGTGTAGCAAGTTTAGTACTAGGTGGTATAGGGATGACCTATGGATTGGTCATGGATGCACAAAGAAGGAAAAAAGCTCAAAGAGCATTAGACCGAATGGGGAAAAGACCTCAGCTTACAACCCCTAAAGAGGTATTAGCTGCATATCAAAATAGATTAAACAGATCAAAACAATACCAAGGTTTTACAGACGCTGAAAGAAATCGAAGTAGACAAGATATAGCATCAACTAATGCAGGACTAGCAAAACAAATGCAAGGAATGGGCGGTTCTGCTCAAGCAATACAAGCAGGATTTGCGAACCAAAATGCAAGAGCTAATGTACAAATGGCAGCTGAATCAGCTCGTATGAACAGGGCAGGCCAAGCTCAAGACTTAAATGCAGCAGATGCTTATGCAACTGATATCGGTAAATACCAAACAGCTAACGAGCAGGATGCAGGTCAAAAATATGATCAGCAGGTTGCTAATTACGGTAATGTAATATCGGAATCTTATAAATCTACTAGAGATACTATATCTGGTCTATCAGGCTTGGCACTACAAGGTGGAATGGGTGGTGTTGGTCTTGGTGCAGGCATAGGTCAAGGATAATAAAATCGAATTATAATAAAATTCAATAAGTCATGGCAGAAGAAGTTACAGCAGCATCTATGGGAGAGTCTATAGGTCTAGGATATAGAGCTAAAGATATTACACCTCAGCTTATGCAATTCCAGGCTGCTGACCTTGCAAGAAAATCTCAGGAAAGAGCTATAGCGAAAAAAGAGAAGAAGCTTGAGGGAGATAAACAACTTGAGAGAATTGTGCCATATGAAATTAAAAATCTCAATAAAAAAGTTCAAGATGATGCCAATAAATATATGGCAGGAGCTAGAGAAAGAATAACAGAGAGAGTTCAAGAAGATGATATGGAAGGTGCTACGAAAGAATTTGTAGCAATGGCCCAGTACATGAATCAACTAGAAAAAGAATCTGCTGGTTTTGATAATATAAATTTGAAGAATCAAGATCCAAGCAACCTTGTGATCGAGGATGTAGCAGAATGGTCATCAAGTACCGACCCTGCTAAAAGAAGGCCAACACAGACACAAGTTGAGCAATGGAATTCATTAGGGATACCATACGATCCAAAAACAAATACGATTGACTATAGAGGCATTAAAGTAAGAAACGATCTTGCTGAATTTGAAAACTACAAGCCAGACATAGAAGTATTTAGACAAAACAAAATAGATCCTATTATAAGGCAACAGGCAGATGTAAAAGGACAATTGTCACAAGTGACTCAAGTATATGTGCCAAATGACGATATGTATAACGCACATAGAGAAAGAATGATATCAGATAATGATTTCGTTGCTAATGCTGTCAATAGAATTTCTAGAGATAGAAAAATGAAATATGGCGATCTAGCCCTAGAGACACAGAAGCAAATGATTCTTAATGACCCTACACTAGATGGTAAGGTGACCTATGAAATGGTTAACAAGCAGATAGTTAGAGATGATTACGACAAAAATCATAAAGCTAAATGGATCATGGAGCATACTGTTGATGAGAATATGAATCCTGTTCCAAAAGCAACACCAGGGCCTAGACCTCCTAAGGACACTGATCCTAAGCCTAATCCAACAGCTATTTTAGGAGGCGAGCATGTGGGACCAAATGTAAGGAACACAGTTAAAATATATTACCCCAAAGTTTCTGGTATGTCAGATGCTAAAATAATAAAAGCATATAATAAATATAAAAGTGATCCTAATTCACTTACTACAGAAGAAAAGAAAATGCTACCTGGATTTAAAGCCTTAGATAAGGCAGGTGCAGAAGTGGCTCATTCTAGATATCCAACAGCGCAAGTATCACAAACAAATGACGTTCTTACTATACCAAGTAGTCCAAATAAAAAACTACAAAAGATAGATGAGATATATTACAATCAAGATAAAGACCAATACTACGCTAAGATGTCATCAACAGTAGCTGGAAGTGGATCATCGCTTATAATGTTTGAATTAGACGTGCCATTAAAAATATCTGATCTTAATCATTTGAAAAATGCAGCAGTAAAAGACAAAGGATTAGAAGATGCATTAATGCAAATAGACGGTAATTCAAAAAATTACAAAGTTAAAGGATACGGAACTATAGATGAATGGATTGCAAGAAAATCTGGAGGAGGATCTAGTGGAGCATCAACTGGTACTAGTAGCAATAAAAAAATAACCAAAGCTGAATTCGATGCCGCTTTTGCGAAAGAATTAAAGAAAGATCCAAATGCTGACCGTGCTAAGTATAAGCAATTTTTAAAAGATCAAAAATATCAATTTGCATTTTAATATAAGGAATCATGGATGATGAAGAATTAGTATTGCCAAGCATGGTTGACTATAATAATGGCGAAGAAGATGGGCTTCCATCTATGGCAGGATCATATAAAAAACCACCTGCTAAACCAAAGCTTCCTGCTAATATGAACCCCCAGCAGGTTAAGAGATACTTCTCAAATGCAGGTGTGACATTGACGGACACACAGACAAGAGATATAGCTGGCATGGTTAGCGGTAAGTCGATGGAAGAAGCACAGGCATTGACTAGTAACTACCTTAGACCTAAGCTGGAGTCTAGTAGGATACCATCATCGTTTCAACCGATGCAGCAAGAAGAGCAATCTATGCAAGAAGAATATCCACTTGTAGCTGCACCAAAAAAAGAATTACCTGACTTCACACTCAATACAATAGGAAGAGAGATAGCTAGGCCAAAGTCAGAAGAAGAGATAAATCTGAATATCTCTCAGACGATGATTGATGAATATAAAGCTGCTGATAAAGACCTTGAGTGGATATTTGATGCAATTGATAATGGGAAAATTCCAGGAGCTGAAATATCAGCAGTTGGTAATTATTTGGGACAAGCTCCACTAGAAAATAAAATACTAGGATTATCAGGAGCAGAGATTGCTAAATTGACTCAACCAGAAAAAGAACAATTAAAGATAGCAGTTAGAAGAAATCATTCAGCGAAAGGTACTGTTGATTTTATATCAAGCTACGCTACGATAAAAGCATTACAAGAAGAGTCTACAAAGAATATGTTTAATCTGACTACTGAGGTCACTAAAATGTTAAAAGACCCACAGGCAGACAAGGCTCTATTGAAAAAGAAGCAGGATGAATTATACGACCAGATTATAATCAATAGGGTATCTAACGAGGTACAAGAACCTTTTCAGAAAAAGCAACATAAAAAAGATGTACAATTCGCCTCAGACTTTCTAGATAGTATGCCAGCTGGATATAGAGCTGCTGTATTTTTAGAAAGTAATGTAGAGGATCTTTATGGAATGGCATTATCTCTAGCTAATTCAGTTGCGGAATCCATGACTGGACCTGGAGCATTTGTATTTGACGATCCTAAATATAACGAAAAACTAAAAAATAATCCAGACCCTATAGCTGTAGCTGTAAAGCAATTTGTTGTAAATAGAAAAAAAGAATTAGAAGACTATAAGAAATCAAATCCAATAACAGCACTAGCATCAGAGGTGAGTATATTGGATGGATTAAATGCTGCAAACGGAGGCCATGCTGTTGGGCAATTAGTTTCTAGTATGGGAACGGTTATAGCTGCTACATATAGAGGTGGTCCTGTAGGAGGTTTTATGGCAGGTTACGGTATGATGTTTGGCGACCTTAAAGATGATGCAAGATTAGCTGGATTTGAAGAAGATGAAGCAGAGATATTCGCTAAAACGGTAGCTATTGGATCAGGTTTTCTTGAATATCTTCCTGTCCAAGGCTTGCTAAAAGGATGGGAAAGAGAGATGCTAAAGAATAGTACAAAGCAATTTATTAGATCTCAGACAAAAGCAGGTGTTCCTAAAGCAGAAATAATTAATAGTTTATTTAAAAAAACATACGAATCTGCTCAAAAGGCACTTGTAAGAGGAATACCAGAAGGAACTACAGAGGTATTGCAAAATACACAGGAACAGGTAACTAAGTTAGCATTTAACGAATTCGTAAAAGATAAAGAAGATCCAGGATTCCAGATTCCTACAATGGCAGAATTTGGCAAGCAATCAGTTGAACAATTTGTACTAGGTATGTTCGGAACTGGTGGTATATCTGTAGCTGGAGATGTGATATCAGATAATCAATCATACGAAAAGATAGCATCAGCTGCCATACGAGATAATGAAGCATTTAATAACTTGAATCTTGTTGCAGATGGATTACTAACGTCTGGAAAGATAACACAGCAACAACGAGATAGTTTCGTTGAGAATCTAAAGATAGCTAAAGAGGCAAAGGCTGCTATACCAAAATACATAAAGGACGATGCCGTAAGACAGCGTTCTATAGAACTGATACTAGACAAGAAGCGAATAGAAACTGACATGGCTACCGCAGACCCTAGTATGTTAGATGGTTATAGAGCTAGGTTAATATCGATACAAGCAGAATTAAAGTCTATAGCTGACCAGAAGTGGAAGGCTCCAGCTAATCCTGTACTGTTCGAATCTGTCGCTGGACTAGAGGCTATGACAAAAGCTTTAGTGAGTAACTCATCAAAACAGAATGCAGCTGGAACATTTGTATCTACTGTTCAATCAGGGAAGGGATTTATAAGTAACTTAGTTAGTTCATTAGAAAATAGTGAGCCTATACCTAAGAATAAGGTTGAAAGAACTGTAAATGCTTTAGAAACACTAGCAAAGTCATTTTCATCAGCACCTGTAAAAACTGAATTAACAGAGAAGGCTGCACAGCAAGCTCAGGAAATAGCAGACCAGCTGAAGTCATATAGCTATATAGAAGAGACTGTAGAAGAGAAAATAATCCCAGGTCTAGACATAAGCCTAGTAGCTGATCGTATTGCTTTAGGTGTTCCTATAGCTGACCTAGACTTTATGGGTGATGTTCCTGCTGATATACAGGAGACATACCAAGGCATAATGAATGGTGATGAAATATCATCTGATGATGCTAACAATGTACAAGAGGTTCTTTATTCGAAGTATAATGAGCTATCTGATGTAAAACAAAGAATACAGGATAAGCTTGAGAACACCACTAGTAAAGAAAAGCAACAGAAGTTAACTGAGTCCATAGAAGCTATAAGTGAGATCCAAGCGAAACTAGGCGAGGATATCACCATGCTTGATAGATATAAAAAAGAAACACGTATCAACGAGGAGGCTACTGGACTGAAACCTGAATCTAGGACAAAGCCTGTAGTAAAGCAAGAAAGACAACAGAAGCAAACGCAGCAGGAACCAACTGAAAAACAAGGAAAATTATCTGAACAGGAGTTGGCAGAGATGGAGTACGACTACTCTAATCCATCTGAGTCTGTTACCAGTATGATCGACGAGCAGGCTGATGCCTCTAAGATATACAAGCTTCTTAATAATGCTATAAAGTTCATTAATAAGATAGCTCCCAATGTAAAGATATACGTACATTCTACATCACAAGAATTTTATGATTCTGTATATTCTACGTCAGGGGCAAATGAACATAATCTTACTGACGATGCAGCTTTTGTGATGGGTAATAATGGCAAGCCTAAGGCAGTCCATTTTAACCTAGAGACAATGCTAGGTAAGAAAGATCCTAAGGAAAGGGCAGAGGCTATACGTACGTTTGCACACGAAGCGATGCATGTTGGTTTGCATACTATATTTGGTAACGACCAGAAGCTATTCAAGTCATTCCAAGGTAAACTAAGCAAGGTATTAGAGTCAGCTGATTTAGCTTCCTTAAATGACTTTATTGAAAACTATAGAGATCCTAATAAAGAGGATGTCACAGCCGAAGAGTTCCTAGCGGAGCTTGGAGGTATGATGTCGGCAGAGGGAAGAAAGATACCTAAGCCTATCCTTTCTAGAATTGCTCAGTTGATTAACAACACAATTGTATCAGCTGCTAGAAAGCTTAAAATATCTGTAGATCCGAATCTATTGTTTAAGAACACGAACGATACGAATGATGTCATTGACTTCTTTAACACAATGGCTGAGTCTACACGTACAGGAATCGTACAGGGTGTTCAAGGTAAAGCAGAGCCTTTATTAAAGCAACAAACAAAAAATATTGTAACTGAAAATGAGCAAGTTGCAGTAAGTAGACCAAGGAGAACACCTGAAAAAGAAGAATCTAAAAATATAAATACTATTTTTGAAGAATCAACTGTAAAGAAAAATGAAACAGCAAGAAGAATCAAAGAGCAGCAAGAAATTGACAGACGACCAGATAGAAGAGTTGAAGACTTACCCAAGTTATTGGAGAGTTACATTAGCAGAAGCAGCGGTACGAGGGGAATCGATAAAAGAGACGTACGAGGAACTAAAAGACTTGGAGGGCTTACTGTAAATACTATTGCAGAATATACACTTGATAACAAAATAGATGAAGGGATCAAAAAAGCATTCCCTGATTTTATGGGTGTTCAAAAGGTATATGAAATTACTGATGGTGTTGCGTATAAGAAATTAATGATTAATTCATTAAAAGACAACAAATTTGCAGCAGCTGTAACGATACATACTCCAGAAGAATTCAATGACATGAGAATGTTTGTCACTGAAGATGGAAGTACAGGTGTTACAATAACAAAAGATGGATTCCTAGGAGGAGCATTTTCATCGCCTACAAGACCAAAAAATGTATCTCAATTACTAATACTTGGTATTAAAGAAGGGGCTTCAACAGCAGAATGTTTTGATACTATATTACCTAATTATTATGCTGATTTTGGATTTAAAGCAGTATCAAGAACTGCATTTAATGATGAATATAAGCCAATGGTTGAGAATGGTAATACTACTAAAGATTGGGATTATGAAACATTCAAAAAATTTAATAATGGAAGACCAGATGTAGTATTCATTATATACGATGGCGGTAATAGAAATACAATTGAAGATAGAATTGGTCAGTTTCAAGTGTATACAACAGTAAATACTAATAAGGAGATAGTTGAAGTTGAAAAGGCTAATACAAAATCATTTGATAAAGATGGATACGACTCTGCCGAAGAGGTAATGAAGCAGCAAGCTGTAAAAAGACTTGAATATGATATTGAAAACAATGTAAATGAAACCACAACTACTAGAGCTAGAAGATCAGCACCAATAGAAGCAGATCCTGCTAAAGTTGCAAGTGAACAGATGCCAATGTCTGCTAGTAATATTTTATATAAAGACAGCGAAGAATTACCAAAACCAGAAAAGAAGGTAAAGAATGCTGCGGTTGCAATAGAATTGCAAAATGCAGCAGCTAATTATTGGGGAGGTTCTATTGTTACAAGTGATGATATAACACCTGAACAAGAAGAGTTAATAACTAATAATGGTATTCAAGAAGCAATAGATGCTCTTGAAGATAATGAAAATGAGAGTGCAGCCAATTGGTATTCAACGGCAATACAAGTAGCAATTGCAGTAGCAGGGGTCATTCATCCTGAATTAGTATCAAGAGCTAGTGCGATGAAGTACGAAGTCTTTTCTAAAGAAAAAGATCCTGAAGGAGCTGCTAGAATGGCCCTAAGAATGGCATTAGCTATTACATCACAAAATTTAAATGTTGATGTAAATACAAAATATGCAGAAGAGCAATTCGACTATTTTAAAAAGAATGGAAGATTTAATTCTAAAAAGAAATATGGAGCGAAAGCCCCTGCTATTTCATCCAATCTAGAACTAGCCAATACCATCATAGATAAGATGGGTCTTAATGCTGCGGAAGAGTTTATCTCAAAAGGATTTACTGTAGCTGATCTTGAAACTGCTTTTAAAGAAGCCACAGGAAATAAAGTAAAGATATCAGGGTTAAGAAATGATGATGTAAATGGAGCAGCTATTTTTGGTCCAAAGATTGGTCAAGGATTCTTACAGAACCTTATGGGTAAATTTGATCCTGTAACCATTGATTTATGGATGAGAAGGACATGGGGTAGATGGACAGGTGATGTTGTTGGAGATGGTGTTACAGAAGATCGTATGGCAAAGCTATATATGACTGTAACGCAAGGCATTAAAAACAAAGAATTAAATATCAAATTACCAAAAGAATTTAAAAAACATAAGCCAGTCCAAGTAAAAAATGAAAAAGGTGAGTTGAATTGGACAATGGACGATAAGTTCACATTTGATAGAGAGAATGATCTAGACTTTGTTGCTGCATTAAATTCGATATCAGATGAAATTAGATTAATTGCAGATAATCACTATAAGAATATACATTATATCCCAATGTCAAAGGAGATGTATGCTAAGTTCTTGTCTGGAGAGATGTCATATGTTCAAGCATCTAATAAATTAAAAGCACTTAATGAGCGTCAAAAAGAAAAGTATAAAGTATACGCAGCAGCTCAGAAAGCAAAAGGATTAAAGCCATTAGCGCAAAATGATAAAAAAGTAAAAGATGGCGAAACTATAAAAGGTTGGATATCTTTACAAAATGAAAAAGATGGAAGGACATTTATTCCAACCAATGAAGAGATAAGCGCAAAGAAACCAGAATGGGGTAATGCAGCTAAGAATATTATAATGGATTTAAATCCTATAGATATTCCTAGTAACCAAGACCGAAGAGTCATAACACGTGTAGTAAATAATATACGCAAGGGTCTTGTTGAAAGAGGTTATGACGTAACAAATGCTGACGTACAAGCGATATTATGGTATCCAGAAAAAGATATCTGGGCGAAGCTACGTGGAGAAGAACCATCAAACTTAAAATTATCATATGACAAACAATTCATCGAAATCGCAACAGACAGAGGGCTTGGAGAGCAAGCCGAAGCAGTCGCAAAAGAGATTAGAGGTGGAGGAGCCGAGCGAACTAGCACAGCACCTGACCAAGGACCAAATGGAGGTGTTCGTGGAGTCGCTAATGCGGAGTCAACGACAAGGGCAAGGAGAACCCAAGTAAATGTCACAGACCAGATAGCGCAGTTAAGAGAGCAGGAGCAGGCTGAAAATGATGCTACCGATCCTAATGACGAAGCGAAGCTGAAAGAGATATACGACAGGTACGATAAGTTAATCACTCCGTTGCTAGAGCAAGAGAAGGGGCAAGCAGAACCTTCCACTAGAGCTAGAAAGTCAACATACAATGAGTATAGCCGTGATAACCCTAAGATTATAGAATTAAATGAAGAGGGTTTAGAATTAGAGCAGATTACTCCTAATGTAATTGTTGATAATATTAGCAGACTTCAAATGGAAAGGGCTAATAAAAACAGCAGAACATGGGAAGTAACTACTGAAGTTGATGGAGATGTTGTGTTTAAAGGGTCATTAAAAGCTGCTAAAAACTATATAGAAGACGAGAATTTAATTACAGGAAAGGTTCAATATAGAGAGGATGAACCTACCACCAGAGCCAGAAGGACTCAGTCTAGCCAACAGTACTACAACACAGCTAGGGCTACTGATCAGGGTACAAAGGCAGACCGTGACAATCAGGTTAAAATATACGACAAGGCAAAGGCATTCTTAGATAATTTTTACGCTTCAGGTGGTATAAAAGATGACGAACACGAGGCATTGTATATCGGCCTATCAGATGATGGAATTGATCTAAATCCTAATGACCTTTTCCAATTAAGGTTTGACATAAAAGAGGGCAATAGACCTAAGTTCGGTGAGAATAAAGGCGGTCAGGGATTCGCTCAACAAGAAGGAACAAAGACTAGAAAGTCAAGTGTATTAGATAGAATTAAAACAAAGCTTGAGAAACTAGGTTCTGACAAGAGCTTAAATCGTAAGATTATAAACAAGCTAAAAGAGTCATTACACTACACGGTACAGAACCAAGACGATGCTATGAGAATAGCTCAGATGGTTGTAGACGAGTTCGGTGGTATCGATGGACCTCAAGATGTACAAGATCTGTATGACCTTTCAAACGAGTTCTCTGGTGCTGTTAAAACATTCATAGTAGGTAATGTGCTTAATGAGGCATATAAACTAGCTAAGAAGGCAGCAAAGGGGTCCGCAGAGCAGTTGAGGTATCAGCAAATTATAAACAGTTCGTCATCATTACTAGCAGAACGTGCTAGAGAAAATGGTCGTGAAATTGCAGCATTGTATAAGCTATATCTAAATAGCCCTGAGGGTATGTATACCATTGAGGCGAAGAAGTTCTTACAGGACGTTGAGGCTGCATTTACGGATAAGTCACAAAAGGCAAAGATAGACGCACTAATAAAAGAGTTGAAGGATGCCAAGGCTGAGGCAGCTAGACTAGCTTTAGAGGTTGATGCGGTAAGAGCTACTATAGCAACTGCTACAGGAGGCCCAGTAACAACACCACCAAAGCCAGGGAAGCCGACAACACCAAAGCCACCTAAACCACCGAAGCCTCAGACGACACCTGCAACACCAACACAAGAAAATCTTAAGAAGGAACGCTCATTGTTTCAGCAGCTTAAGGATAGATTAAAGGCACTAGGAAACACAAGAGCTAGGAGACAATATCCTGCTGGTGTGGATGCTGATGTGGTAGATATCCTAGCTGAAATAGCAAGGGTGAATTTTGAGAGAGGTATATTTGATTTCTATGATATCAAGGATGCCATCGCCAAAAAACTAGCTAAAGACAATATGAGTATTTCTGATGCTCATTACACTGAGATGTGGAATGACATCTGGAGAGAGGCAGGTAACGCACAGATAGCATACAACGCTGAGATATTAGCCAAGAGGATTGTATTCAAAACAAAACAGACGGCTCCAACCTCAGCACCGATGACCGATCCTATCAAGTTGATTAAGGACGAGTTGTTTAAACGTGCGACACAGGACATAAAAGATTTTGATGTAGAAAATGAGACTGAGTTCGATAAGCTAAGAAGGTTGTTGTACCACTACGGAACAATGACTAAGCCTATATGGAACGAGTCGAAAGCTGCTGTTGAAAGACAGATTGAAGCACTTGACCCTACTAAATATACAGATGCAGCTAAGGCAGAGTTGAGAAGAAAGCTAGATTCGTTCTTTAACGACACGATAGCGAACGCTCTTCCACGGTCAGAAAAAAAGATTACAGCTACGTTCGCAGAGGATGTAAAGGATAAGCAACTTAAGATACAGGATATTCTCCTTCTGCCTAATGAGACTATTGCATCAAACAGAGAAGATTTTGTAGCGGACTTGGTTGATAGATTAGTTTCTCAGACAGGGATATCATATTCTGACGCACAGGCTATTACCGAAGCGTTTACTAAGGAATACGATAAGCTTGCACAAAAGACAGCAGAGAAGGTACTAGCAAGGTCGGTTCCTAGAACCAAGAGTAAGGATAAGATACTTAAAAAGTCAAGTGCTGAAAGAGCATTCGAAATGATTAAGTACGGAGCCATCGACCAAAATGCATCGTTGACAGATAAGGATGGTAACTTAACCGACCTGAATGATTTGTTCTCTGACATCTTCGGTCTTCCAAAGATGAACCAAGAGATTCGTGATAACCTAAAGATATTCGCAGAACAGATTGCTAAGACAAAGCCGAATAGTATCCTAAGACAGCAGTTTTATAATGATATGATGTCATACATCGAATTCCAGAAGATAAGGGATTCACTGGCTGGAAGTATTATCCTTTCACAGATATATCATAATGTATTGTTTTCAATGGATACGATGGTGAAGGCATTCAACTCCAATGTTATTAATATGCCACATGAGTTCGTAACACAGGCTATTAGAGCAACATTTGAGGGGGATTTTAGATTGATTCCATTGATTGCAAAGTCATACTTTGGAAGAAAAGGAGAGAAGAATACTGAGGTTTGGTTTAAAGAAGGAATGAACAATGCTAAACTAACCCTAGCAGGGATGGTTGAAACAGAGAACTTCAATACAACAAATACAGCAGAAATATTATCTAAGCAAAATGAATCTCCTGCATTAAAAGCATGGGGTAAATACGCTAGAAAGTCTAACAGGTTCCTAGGGTCTATCGATACATTGTTTACATCGGCAGCAACAGGAGCAAGGATATCTGACTTATTGTATGATGAGATTAAATACCTAGCGAAACAAAATGGCATCACACTATCTACCAAACAGATTGCAGATACTGTGGCTAATATCCAAGGAGTTAAATTCACACCAGGTTTAGGCGATTCTCCAGTAGTAAAAGCAATTGCTCAGGCAAAGATTGAATTCACAGAGGCAGAACTTGATATCAATGCAAAGCGTAATGTAAAATTATTCAGAGCAAGGGTGATGGAGATTGTTAGAGAGGGTGCTAAAGACAGAGCAGCTGCCTATATCGTAAATAATGGATGGGCATCAGAACTAGATGGCGCACGTATCGATGAGATTATATCAACAGCAAAAGAACTAGCTAGTAAAGTAGGTTTGGTTGGTAACCCTCCAGGTACGTTTGGTATACTAGCTCATTTCCTTAAGTTACCAGGAAAGGCTATGCCAGGTTCTCAGGTTTTGATTGGTAATATGTTCGCTAATGCTCCGATGAACGCAGCAGAGAAGATCCTACAGGGTAATACGCTTATAGGAGGGATTGTGTTAATAACAAGATTGTTAAAAAATCAAAGAGGTCTCTTAAATTCAAATAAGGCAACATCTGAATTCTATACCAATGAAGGCATTCGTACAGAGATGTATGGAAGGGTAACATCCACCGTACTTGGTAGAGATGTTAACATGGAAAAGAAGGAGATGATCGTTCGTTATACCATGCTACAGGCTGTATTGGTTCCATTGTCAATATTATCAACCACTGCGATAGTAGGTGCGATAGGAAAGGCACTAGACGATGACGATGAGAGAAAAGAAGGAATACTAAAAGACGGCATCATGGCCGTAGGTAAGATAAGTGAGAACGAACGTCATATGCTATTCTTTGGAGATAAGACCGCTGAAGAAGGTAGTGAAGAGTTTAATGGGCAGTGGAAGAACCTTAAGACCTATGTGACAGGCCCTATGTATGGATATACAGATCCTGGAGCATATTCTAAGATGAGTGCCATGAAGTCTATGTATGGTATAGAGCCTTATTGCGTGTATAGTTATGGAAAACTAGTAACTAGGTATAATGACAACCCTTTACTAGCAGCTGTGTTTGGAAGTATAGGTGCAAACAACGACGTTGTATTGTTTAACAACAACCCAGAGAAACCTACAGAAACATGGACTCAGCAGATGATGCAGTCTTCATTCTTGCAACTAATGCTAGTAAAAGATCAGGCAGCTATTAAGCCTGTAATGGAGATAGCTGATGCAATTGGAGCGAAATCTTCATACAGTGCGCCAGGGCTAGAGGATATGGGAGACCGAGCGCAGTTATTATTTACTAAAAAAGTAAGTAATCTGATTAGCAACTTCTTCGTTGCAGCTGAGGTTAAGAACTTTAACCAAGACATGAAGTCATTACAGGGTATAGCAGGCAAAGATCCTAGGGAGTGGTATGATTTTGTAACATTCCGTGTTCCAGTCATAGAGAATATCATTAGAAAGGAAAAGACCGATGCATTTGACTTTCCTATCGAGGAGAAGACGAAACGTGTCCTTCCTGTTGGGACCCAAGGCTTGCTGTATGTTAGAGGTGCTGATGGTGTATTGCAATTCCCACAGGTAGACCAAATCATGAATGGCCCAGGAGGCAAGTATTATGCTATGTTCAAGAAGTACGACAACGACCAGTTTGACAAGCCAGGAATATTTAGTTATGTAGAGAGAGATCCTAATGATGAAGAAGGAGAAAGCAAGGTTAAGTCTCTTACACTAGAGCAAAAAAATCTAGTTCGTGACGAGTATAAGAAGATAATGAGACAGTTCTGCGACGACAGATATGACGAACTTAAATCAGGTATATCTAAAATGGAGTTTGATTTAGAACTGGATCAATTCTTAGCTAACTATGATGAGAATGAATCTGGCTACAAAGACTACATCCTTAAGAAGGTAATAGGTGAGAATGCGTTTATAGACGAGACTATAGATGAAAAGATTGAGGATAAAATAGATGAACAATTTAGGATTAGAGATTAACATTTGATTTATATCCTAAAATGCATATCTTTGGACACATCAATAGGGAAAAAAGGTGGCATTAAAGATCGATTTTTCATACGCACAAAGTAGTGATCTTAAGTCGATTGAGATTTACGACACTACGGGGATATATAACTCAACGAATAACCTTGGGGGTTGGGGAAATCCTAACCCCGAACTAGGTTCAGCAACGTCAGATGAGATGTCAATACAGGACACTAATGGTAGTGTAATATTTACAGTTCAGATGATTGGTACGCTTCCAAATGTTATTGACCAGCCTCAAATTATAACCAATGTCAACCTAGGCTTATCTCCATTACAGCAGATAACTGACGGACAGTATCAGTTTGTTAGAACAACAATAACTGATGGTGTAACATACACTAGAACACGTCGGGTATTTCTGATAGGGCAGTTACAATGCTGTGCTGACCAGATGCTAGATGGACAAGCCCCAGGCTGCTCTTGCGAGAGCGGAAGACTAACCAACGCTTCAATACTTCAATATACATTATTCACTCTCCGTAAGGCTTTCTTAAGCCAGAAGTTCGAGAGAGCAAACCAAATATTCGTGTACGCACAGTCGCTATGCGATCAAAAAACCTGTAAAACCTGCTAAGATATGTCTAACTGCGGAGGATGCGACGAGATTACCCTACCATTAGGACAAGATGGTGTAGATGGTAAGAATGCATTTACAAGAACAACATCACAATTTACACAGCCAGTACCTGGCTCATCTGTTTCCATAAATGTATCTACCCTAGGTCAGTTTTCTAATGCTTGGGCTAGTCCAGGACAGATTATATTTATCGTTGATTCATCAGGCAACGGAGGTTATTATCAGGTTGTTTCTATCACAGGTAATGACTCTATTACCATTACTAACCTAGGATATGCTAGTAACACATCTGATGGTTTACCTATTTTATCAGGTGCTAGTGTGTCACCATCGGGGCCAATAGGAGCAACAGGGGCAGCAGGTCAGAATGGACAAAATGGAAATCCAGGTAGCCAAGGCCCAGCAGGGACTTCTGGATCAGGGTTGTTGGTATCAAGCCAAGGAGGGGTAGTTACAAATAACCTATGGACAAGTGTATGGGGTGCATTTAGTCTAGGTAATGGGTTGTTAGTCTTTCCTCAAGACAATGATAAGATTGTTATTGATGCTCTATTTAATAACAATATAGGGTCTGCTAAAGGATTGATGTCATATTTTTACGTTGTATTAATTGGAGCTAATACCAGTATCGTATCTTCTTATTTTTACAATCCATCAAATACAAATTTAGTATTATCCCCAGGAAGAAGTTCTAATGTTAGAATTGAGGTATATAGAATTACTCAATTTGTAATAAGATACACTGTAACATATACAGATAGTATGGGACAAACATCATCATGGGGTACTCCTGGTGGAACTGGACTTACTGAAGATTTAGATAATCCAATAAGCATACAGATATTCGGTACACTACCACTTAATGCTTCAAGTGGAGAATATGCCGAATGTGTTCAAGCCTCTGTTACATCATATAAACAATAATAATATGAATTACATTAGACAAACCATTACAGCCCCTGGAGGTACATTCACATCGGCAGCATCAATGTTTGGATATGAGGCATTCGAGATGTACACATCAGGTCTTGTTACGTTAACAGGATCGGTGTCAATAACAACATCAGGTACATTAAACTTTCAGACATTCAATATCCGTTGGAATGCTAACGTATTGCTAGGAGGTTTCACTGCAACAATCTGTGGGATAACCATCACACAAGACCAATTAAATCAGACAGGCACGTTTACATGTGTCTATGATGGTTTGACATGGAATGTTCAGTATTACGCTGATGGTAAAGACCAGCCACAGATCGCACAGGGTGTTAAGACGGTTACGGTTCCTGTTGGAGGTACATTGACATTAACAGCAGGTGTAAGCGAAGCATATCAGCGTTTAAAAGGTCCTGTTACATTAACAAGTAACTACACTGTAATTGCTGGTACAGGAGTAAAGGCAGGTAGTCAGTTTCAGATTGAGCTTGCAGGAGGTATCACGATAGGTGCTAATACACTAACAGTTTTCGGTATCAGCATCAATGCTAACCAAGCATTGAATGGCGGTGTTATCATTATCGCTACCTATGACGTACTAACAACATCATGGATTGCTGCATCGACATCTAGACCTATTTCAACGGCAGATTTAAATCCATCTGCTGCTTTGTCTGTTATGGGTAACTACACTAACGTATCGGCATCACCTACTGATATAACATTCAGCACTAACTACGGTGTACTACAGCGTAGTGGATCGACATTGACCACTTCATTACTAACTTCAAATAATTTTGACACTTCACTAGTTGTGTTAAATAAAGTATCTGTAGTAAATTTAACATCTGCACAGATATTAGCACTAGGGACGACACCTGTTGTTATAGTACCTGCATCAGGAGTTAATACTGTAAACGTAATATCAAGTATCACTGTGACGTGTAATTTTAATACTACTCCGTATGATACAAGTACAACTGTTTCTGCTTTTTATGCTGCTGGAACAATTGGATATTATATGGGTATTGATTTATTAGGATTTTTAAGTTCTGGTATATCAAAATTATATAGCCTTGATTCAGCGACACAACAATTTCAATTGGTAGCCAATGCACCAATATTTCTTCAAGCAGACTTAGGTGACCCAATGACAGGAGACGGAACTATAAAAGTAACTGTTGTATATCAAACTATTAACTCATAACATAATAAAATGGCATCACAAGCGGAAATACAAGCACAAATAGACGAGATTGTAGCAGGCGGTAAGTACCGTGCTAACGAAATGCGTCCATTACTAACCTCGATGCTAGAGTTTGCTTCAGCAGGTCAGACGCAAGTGTTTGACGGATTGGTTGCTAACAACACCACAATGGAGGACACTACACTAGTATTGAACTATGGGGTGAATATTGTTGTAACTGCAACTAATATTGATTATGCATGCAGATTGCCAGTGCCAACAACAGGGAAACGAATAACTATTGTCAACAACTCTTTGATGACAGTATTTTTATATCCTGATTATAATGAAGGTGTGGCAGGCAGGATTAATAATTATTTAACGGGCCAGCCTGCAATCATTCCTCCTGATGGAAATGCTTATGATTTCACTTGTATAGACAATCCACTACCAGGTGCTTGGGTGTGGTCACCTCCTGCTATAGCACAATATGATTCTGGTGATATTACAGGAACTACGAATCAGACATATAGTGTAATTCTTGGTGTTCAAACAGGTATTAGTACAGTTTCTAATAGCCCTAGTTATAGTACATTAGGTTCAAATGCATCTCCTTCTATTAACACACCAATATCACCTTTAGGATATGCTTATCAATTAGATAGTGTATCTGCATATTTCAAGCCTATTGGTGTTGGTAATAATTGGAATGCTATAACAAAAATAAAAGTATACACAAACATAAGTTCTGATGTAGGAGCTGGTGATTTACCTTCATTTTCAATATCAGGATCATCCAGTATCAATAAATATGTTCTTGGATCTGACCCATTAGATTATAATAACTTTCTTGCCCAAGGGGCTGCATCGGCATTTACATACTTATATGCAGAGTTAGATCAAGTAGTTCCAGGGATAGTTCCTGCCCCAGGAGTTACTGCAAATGTTGGAGATCCAGGTACGTGTTATAAGATATTTAATATTGGAGTAGATTATATATTCCCCGACCCATTATCATTTATAACTACATCAATAGTAGGTGATAAATATATTGGAGTTGGTACTTATACGTTTGGCCCTACAACAACACCTTGTGATGACTATGTATCATTGTTGCTATCAGGGAATCTATTAGCAAGCCAAGCAGCAGTAGGGGTTAAATATCGCTTCTTCTTTGAATACATGTAATCAATAGTAACGTCAGATGCAACTATATACAAAAGAAGAGTTATTAAAGAGGGCATGGATCGCTGATTCTGTCCAAGCCGATATCATGATCGAGGCTATTGCTGCGTCATATAACGGTGATATTAATACATTCCATTGTCTTATAAACAAGGTTGCAAATCTTCATTGGCTTAGTCAGCGTATTAAATGCGTTGACCCATCGATAGGGGAGACAAGGACAGAGGTAAGTACCGAAACGGTTAGTCAGGTGTCTAGTATTACGCTAGGTAGCTATTCTGATAACGAATTATATGCATTTACCATAATACAAACAGACTCTAACGGGAACCAGGTTATAACAAATCCTAGTTATACATCGAATCCAGGAGATACAATGGCGACTGTTGTAAATGAGTTGATAAACCAGATAAATACAACAGGAATAGACTTCGATCCAGAGGACTTTGAACCAGGAGATTTCTTTACAGAGAACACTATAGATGTAGTAGCATCAAACGGGATGCAATCTAATGAGATTATCATAACTGCAAACTCTAGCACACCATTTTTTACACTAGAGCAAGGGAGTCCATCACAAGTAATTACACTAATAACTCAAGGGTCTAGTGTTACAAAGTATAACACGTCTGTTAATTACGCAGACAGATGCTTAACAGATGAGCAGATTCAGGCTATCGTTCTAAATATAGAACTACTAGCAGGTGCGCCATGTGGATGCGATCCTAACATATTCCTAACTGACACGATCCCCAATATCATAACATTTACATCACCAACATTCGCATCAGTCATTCCATTCACCCCACCAGGAGGCGGTGGTCCAGGACAGCGAAGAAGAGACTTTAACACACCAGACTTTAACAGTAAAGACTACAGATAATGAAACAGAGCGACATTTTAGCGTTAATAAACGAGATACAGCCAGCAGCAGACTATCCTGCGACCAAGATGAATAAGTTGCTAACTGATATATTAGCAGCAGCATACGGACCTTTGTATGTTGGTGGTGTTCCTCCTAGTAATACTACCGACGAGACATTTGGTTATCGTCCAGGGTCTGTTGGTTATGATACTATTACTGAAAGGTTTTATATCTGCGAAACAGCATTATCAGGGAATGCAAGTTGGATACTAATTCCGACAGATGCTAAATTCTCAACAATAAATTATAAGGCATCATTTGATATTGTATCTACAGATGCAAATGTATCTGTTATAAAAACTACAAATACTAATCTTGCTAATGTTTTATGTGGAATAAAACTACCACCTAATCCATTTATTGGTAAGACTGTATTAGTGTATTTTAAAGATGCTATTAGTCAATTTACAGTTAAAGATTCAGCAGGGGTTAATGTGGTAGGTGCGAGTTCCTTAACAATCCCTGCTGCACAACAATATACATTCTCATATAGCGGAACGGCATGGGAGATTGTGGGTGTGAACAACACAACCGCTGGTTCATCTTCTGGTGTTGATGTTAGTGATTCAGGTGGGACAGTGACAACAGGTACGAATAATCTAACATTCCTAGGCACTGGGGCCGTAGTTGCAGATGATGGGATAGGAGGGACTAATATCACAATCAATCCATTGGCAGGTGTTGATGTTACTAGAGGAGGTACAACAGTGACAGCAGCTCAGGAGATTACATTTACGAACAACTTCGCTCTTACAGGAGCTGCTGGAGTAGCTAATATAGCCTATGTATCTAAATTAGCAATTAAAACAGATGGAACTACCATAACAGGCCCAGGGTCTACAATAGGTGGATTCGATTTTAAAGGTTCTATGTTCTCAGAAGTTCCTGTAGTATTAAATGGCAGTACTGCTGAGATTACATTGAATGGAGCGAAGGTGTTATCAATGAGCGGAGATGTAACTCCTACTGCAAGTAATGATTCAAGCCAAGGGTATTCTCTTGGTTCGGTTGCACGCAACACAGGTACGTTACAGAGGACATATATATGCCGTAGTAATACTGTAGGAGCTGCTATATGGGATCAGGTTACTGAGGATAATGGATTTCAATTACTAGCAGCAATCGTTAATAATGGATCTGATCAAATTAACTATAATGTATCTAGTTTAGAATTGAAGTCAGCTAGTGCTAGTATTACTTCATATGTTAGCAAAGCACCTCTTTTTGCATACACAGGGAAAAAGATACACATATACAGTAATCTAACCATAGGGACATTTAGATTTAAAAGTCCTAGTCTTTTGACTGAGTATTTCACATGTAATATCCCAGCATTTACAGGAATAGTTGCAGTATGCACCAACGGGGCTACACAAACATGGACACGAATAGGATAAGATAAATTATGTCACTAGTCAGGAAGAGAATCGTCCTCCCCCTGATACCCACGGATATATTCCAGGTAATCAGGCCAACGCAGAACAAGGACGCTGTTCTTGACCTGACGTATCAACAACTGCTTACCGCTCTTTCAGAGGTCTTCTCTGGGGGCGGTTCGCTTATTTTACTAAAGACCGACGGGGTTGATAATGGCAACCAGAACCTTTTAAACCTAGTAGCTGGTCCAGGCATCACGCTGAGTGATGACAATGTAGGGAATATCACTATCACTTCTACGGGTGGAACAGGAGGAACATACACCGTAAATAATGGACTATCACCTCAACCTGGCGACCCTAATAACTTTCAATTAGGAGGTGACTTAATTGAAAATACTATTATTGATAATGCTAACTCTTATAATTTATCCGTAATTGGTGAATATAATGGTGGTGCTTTATTTTATGTAAGTAATCCAATTGTTACATCTTTCGAAGATCCATCAACATGTGGGATAAGATCAGACACTGAAAGTGGTGTAGCTGTATTTGGAAATTCAGTTGATAACTATGGTATTAGAGGTTATTCAGAAAATAGTGTAGGTGTCCAAGCTGAAGCAGATGCTAATTATCCTTTAGTAGCAACAGGGAATTATATAACAGCAGGGCTTTTTAGATGTTTTAATACAACAGGAAAAGATGCTCTTGATGTTATAAGACTTATCAGGATTGGAGCAAGTCCAGGTGCTAGTATGTCATTTGAAACAGATGACGGTGGAGTAAACGCTATATCAAATAGAATTAAGTCAAGGTTTCCTTCAACAGGATTATCACAACTTGCGATATCAGGTGTTGATGGTGCAGTAGAAAGTGAATTATTTACACTTAATGGAACAGGACAACTTAAACTGAATAATTATACAGGAGCCACATTTGATGGAGCAGTAGTTAAAGTATTAGGTGTTGATGCTAGTGGTAATGTGTTTACAACTACAGGAGCTAGCGCAGGAACAGGTACTACTAATACTATTTCTAAATGGAGCGCAACAAGTGGTGTATTAACCGATAGTAGTATATCTGATAATGGCTCAGGTGATGTTACAATTACATCTAGTACAGATTCTCGTTTATTTTTAAAAGTTCCTCCAGGAGGTACTGTAAATCTATTATTTTTTCAAAAAAACAATATAACTACATTTGCAGCAGGGGTAGATGCAGCTAATAACTATGTAATATCTAGTTATAATCCTTCAACAGGAGCATCTGTTGGTAGAGCAATCGAAGTTACTACAAATACTATAGATGTAACTCTTACAAGTTTAGCAGGGACTGGTTCAAGAATGGTTACTGCTGATGCTAATGGAAAGTTAAGTACTACAGCTATTCCTAGTGCTAGCGGTATCACAGGATTGGGTACATCAGGTAACATACAGACAGGAGCAACGCAGACACTAGCAACAGGAACAAGTGGAACCGCCTTCGCTATTGTGTCTAGTAGTAATACCCATACATTCAACATTCCATTAGCTAGTACATCAGGTGTAACAGCAGGATTAATTAGTAATACCAATTACAATACATTTAATGGTAAGCAGGATGCTCTTGGAACTACAAAGTCAGTAAAGATTTTATCTAACAATGTTGAACTTGATAATGATTTAATAACTCCTGGAAATAGCAAAGTATATGGTACTGATGCATCTGGAGTTAGAGGATGGAAAGCAGACCCTACAAATTTATTTCAATTAGTCGTAGCTGCATCTGATGAAACTACTCCATTAACAACAGGAACATCTAAAGTAACATTTAGAATGCCTAGGGGGGTTACACTTACATCTGTTAGAGCATCTCTAGGAACTGCACAAGGAGCTGGGTCAATATTTACTGTTGATATAAATGAAAATGGAGTATCAATATTAAGCACTAAGATTACTATTGACAACAATGAAAAAACAAGTACAACGGCTGCTAGTCTACCAATCATTAGTGATGTTAATCTTGCTGATGATGCAGAGATGACTGTTGATGTGGATCAAGTTGGTGATGGTACTGCAAGAGGTTTAAAAATATATTTAATAGGTACAACTGTATGAGTTTTTTAATTGCTCCATATTGGTATAAGTATCCATGCACAGATTATGATGTGCTTTTATTTTTAAAAGTAACAGGCATCACAGACCAAACTATTGCTTCTGCACTATGTGCATTAGTGGCAGGAATGAAGGCTAATGGAACATGGGCAAAATGTAGTGCCATCTACCCATTTGTAGGAGCAACTGCAACTACACATAAGTATAACTTAAAAAACCCTCTTAATACAGATGCTGCTTTCAGATTAAGTTTTGTTGGAGGTTGGACACATAGCCAAACAGGAGCGCAGCCTAATGGAACTAATGGATATGCAAATACATTTTTAAGCCCTAGCCTTGTTCAGTCTGTAAATAACAATGGAATGGGGATGTATATAACAGAGAGAACAGTTGCAGGAACTGACCCAGTACAAATGGGATGCTTAGTAAACTTTTTGACTTCAGCTTCAACCAATGTTGTAACTCCTACATCAATGAGTTCAAGGTTAAATGCCGCAAATGTTGTTACGACAATAACTGGAGGAGCTGGAAATTTTGATGTTCATAGGACTGCTGCAACAATTACTAAATATTATAAAAATGGTGTACCTATTCAAACTATAAATTCGGGTGGTGTTTTGCCTAATCTTTCTATATTTTTAGGCAATTTAAACTTAAATGGTGTTCCATATAGTGTCGGCTGGATTAATTCAGAATTCAGATTTGCTTATATTGGTCAAGGATTAAATGATACAGAATCTAGTAGTCTAGCATCACTTGTTCAACAATATCAAGTAGCATTAGGTAGACAAATAGGTTCTTCTTATGTAACTGATACAGATGCTCAAGCATTTATAAATGCTGCTAATATCACTAACATTACTCAAGCTAATGCTGTCAATACTCTCGTTACAAGTCTTAAATCAAATGGACTATGGACTAAGTTCAATGCAATCTATCCTATGGTTGGAGGTACTGCACTTGCTCATAAGTTTAATTTAAAAAATCCATTAGATACAGATGCAGCATTTAGGCTTCTATTTGTTAATACATGGACTCATTCAGTAAATGGAGCATTGCCCAATGGAACTAATGCTTATGCAAATACATTTTTCAATAGTTCAATATCTGGAATTCAGAATGACCACCATATAAGTTATTATTCAAGAACAGATACAACAGCAGGTCAGGTTGAAATTGGTAATCAAATTTTGCCAAATCAAAATGTATTACAAATAAGAACGACAAGTACAACATTCTTTGTAATAAATCAAACTACACCATATGCAACATTTACTGATACAGATTCAAGAGGGTTTTATATCGCTAATAGAACTGCTGTAAATGTTGTCAATGGTTGGAAAAGCGGAGTAAAAGTAGCTACTGGAACAACTGCAACAAACGGAAGACCAAATAATAATATTTATATTGGAGCGAATAATAATAGTGGAGTTGCTGCTAATTTTTCGTCAAAACAATGTGCCTTTGCATCTATTGGTACAGGACTAACAGACGCAGAAGCTGGAAATTATTATACTATAGTACAAGCATTCCAAGTAGCACTAGGAAGATCTATAGGAACACAGACAGTAACTGATTCTAACGCACAGGCATTTATTAATGCAGCAGTCATAATAGATCAAGTTCAAACAACAGCAATAAACAATCTAGTATTAAACCTTAAAGGAAACGGATTATGGACTAGGATGGATGCTATATATCCATTTGTTGGTGGAACAGCTACTACACATAAGTTTAATTTAAAAGACCCAAGAGATTTAGATGTAGCGTATAGATTATTCTTTTCAGGAGGTTGGGTACATTCAACCAATGGCGCATTGCCAAACGCATCTAATACCTACGCTAATACATTTTATCTATATCCAGTGCTTAATACTGGTCATCTTTCATTTTATTCTCGCACAGATTCAAATGGATTATTTGTGGATGTAGGAGGTGCTACAAATGGGTCTCCTTATTCAATTATTATGATTAGATACTTGAATGAAATATATTCAGGTATAAATCAAGCTAGTGATGCAAATGTTCCTAATCTTAATTCAACAGGCTATTATATAACAGCTCGTACTGCAAGCAATGCTATTAAGACATATAAAAATAATACTATACTAGTAAATGCAACAAATGCAGCAGCTGGTATATCTACAAATCCAATGGCAATTGGAGCTTTTAGGGAACAAACAGCATTATTTTCTAGATGGTCAAATAGGCAAGTAGCATTCACTACACTAGGAGGCACAGGAATGAATGATGAAGAGGCTCTTGCATTATATAATATTGTTCAAGGATTTCAAATGGAACTAGGAAGGTATCTAGGATTTCCTGTTACATTGGATCCTGATGCAAATTTATTTATTATTGCAGCAGGGATAACTGATCTAACACAAGTTAGTGCAATAAATACTCTTGTTACTAATCTAAAAATTGCACAGTTGTGGCCAAAGATGAAAGCCATATATCCTATGGTTGGTGGTACAGCATTGGCGCATAAGTTCAACTTAAAGAACCCTGCTGACACTAATGCTGCATATCGTTTATTATTTTCAGGTGGATGGACTCATTCAGCAACGGGAGCGTTACCTAATGGTACTAACGCATATGCTGATACATTTTTACCAGTTAATTCATTAACTCAAGATAGTACGCATAATAGTTACTATTCAAGAAGCAATACAACAAGTCCTGTTGCTGGTACTAAATTTCAATATGAGATTGGAGCGAATTATTTATCCATTAGTCCACCATATTATTTTGGATTAACTTTATTAAGATTGGGTATAACATCTCCATTAATTAATCAAAGAACCATTACAACAACAACAACAATAGCAGATACAAGAGGTTATTATGTTGGGAATAGAATTTCTCCAACTCAAACCACAATGTTTAAAAATGCTCAATTAGTTTTGACAAGTATAGACGCATCAGCATCTCCTGCATTATCACCATTGACTATTTGGTTAGCTGCAAATAACGGACAGCCTGGTAATTGGAGCGATAGGCAGTGTGCATTTGCCACAATTGGTGATGGATTAACAGATGAGGAACAAAGTAACCTATATACCATAATTCAGTATTTTCAAATAACTTTAAACCGACAAGTATGATACAAGTACACTTACTCACGGAAGAGCAAGCTCAGTCTATTGCAGGGACAGAGTTTATGCCTGATAGCTACTTCAACCCGATCCAAGATGCCAATGGTAACTGGATAATCTCAGTAGAAGAAGTAACCCAATGCTCTATTGATTGGGTGAAAGAACTATCTTTGATTGATTACAATCCAATAGTCACAGAACTATGACCAAGATAATCACCACTAGCAAGAATGGAATAGACCTAGTAAAGTCATTCGAAGGGTTCTCATCCAAGCCGTACATGTGTCCTGCTAATGTATGCACTATAGGTTTCGGAACAACGAGATATCCTAACGGTAATAAGGTATCAATGAACGATGCTCCTATCACAGAAGCTAAGGCATTGGAGTATCTTATCTTCGACATGAAGGCATTCGAGCGTAATGTTGACGCATACTGCCGTGATGATATAAACCAGAACCAGTTTGATGCTCTAGTTTCGTTCTGCTACAATGTAGGGCCGAATGCATTGAAGTCATCCACGCTACTAAAGAAGGTGAACATCAACCCAAACGATCCGACCATAGCCAATGAGTTTGCTAAATGGAACAAGGGTGGAGGAAAGGTGCTGAAGGGACTAGTAAGACGTAGAAAAGAAGAATCTGAGCTATATTTCACATGAAACGTATAAATAAGCTATATGCAATATATCTATCTAGACATCATACGGAGCCGTTCGTGATGCTAGACGAGATGAACCTTAGCCTAGAACAGTTCAAGAACAAAATAGAAACAGACTACGCATTCAGGCATATGTGGAGCTAAAAAGATATAACATGGCAAAGAAAATCGCAACTAAGAAAGTAAACATGAAAAGTCCTTCATTCCAAAAGGAATCCAAAAGGATGGATAGAATGCCTAAGGCATCAGGTAGGGCTGACTTTGACCCAACAGGTCAATTGTTATTAGCAGGAAAAGCTGGATTAAGAGTTCTAGGTGGGGCAGGATTTGGAGGAGGGGTATCTAGTAAATATAGATTTCAAAAAGGTATGGAAAAAGGTCCATCAAAGCCAGGGGGTATTGAAGCCCCATCCATGGAAGAATATAAAGAGAAGCCAAGATATGGACTAGGTGTTAAGACACCAAAGAAATTAGGTAAGCCTACAAGAAAACCAGTAGCTAAAAAGAAATAACATGGCAAAGAAGACATCTGTGTCGATCCCTAAGACCACAAAAGGAAAAGGAAAGAATTACCTGCCAACGGATCAGGGTGCAGGTATGACAGCAGCAGGTCGTGCTGCGTACAACAAGGCCAACGGATCGAACCTCCAAGCACCACAGCCTGGTGGAGGTGCTAGAAAGAAGTCATTCTGCGCTAGGATGAGCGGTGTTAAAGGACCCACATCTAAGGGTGGTAAGCTAACTAGAAAAGGTGCAGCCCTGAAACGATGGGCATGCTAAATATATAAATCATGGCAAAGAAAGTAACCGTAGTAAAAAAGGACAACGAACCTAAGAGAACTGGGTTCGCATCCGCTAGAAAGACTCTTCGGAAGAGTAAAGACAAGGACTTTGTTAAACGTATGTACGACAAAGATCCTCAGGTTATACGTGTACAAGGAGAGGGAAGAGATAGTAAAGTTATTCCTGGAACCACTAGGGCTAGTAAGACACCTAAGACTGAAGATTGGAAGTCGACAGGAACTCACCTGATGTCATCTGGAAGAGTCAACGGCAAGCCTGTTGCATACCCTAATATTGTCAGAGACTCTACGGGAAACCTTCGTCAGATGAAGGACTTAAAAAAAGATATCATCGACAAGAATGAATACATCACATTCAGAAACGACAGACAGGCAAATAGATTCGCTGAAGGTTCATGGAAGAGTAAACCTAAGCAAAGAAAGGGTGACTTAAATATCACCAAGGTTCCTAAGCGGAAGCTAAAATAACACCCTTGTAAGTTTAAAATTAAATCAGAAAAAACCTCTCATGTACTAGGTCGTATACTTAGTCATGAAGACAATCATACTCTTATTACTATCGATAACAGCATCCGCACAGTGTAACACTAGCAGGATAGCTCAAGCCTATTACGGACTACCTAGCTTCTTTGGTCTGTACTTCTCCAACCAATGTATCTCAGGTCAGATCCGTGACACGACCATCTGCGTTAAGGTTGCTAAGACCAACCAGACACAGGTGTCCGCATTTAGTTATTCATCTCCATCGGGACAACCTGCGTTCGTTACTAGCGTCAAGCAGTACAATGCTCAGTGTATTTACATAGGTGACGGCACGATGATACCAGCAGGTACGGACACGCTAACACTCTGCTATACCATCCAAGCCGTACTGATTGACAACTTCTGTCCTTACACTGTTTTGGCAGGTGGATTAGCCGTGGATTGGTGTGGTATCTACTCATACTACTCAGATGGTGATGTAAGAGTCAGATGGATTACGTGCAGCAATTCTGGTACACATAAGTTTGAGGTCATCACATCAACTGATGCGGTCAATTGGAGGACGATACGTGAGGTGGCTCCGATCCAAGAGACGAACTCTAAGCAGTCGGAGTACAACCTAGCAATCCCATTCGATAACGGAGGGATGAACTACTTCGCTGTGCGTGAGATTGATGTTAATGGAAAGGCGAACATATCAGACATCGTGTTCTGTGAGGTTCCGTATACAGAGAAGAAGCAGTCTGGCTATGATATACTAGGCAGAAGTGTTTCAAGCTCACAATATATGTACTACATTAGTCCTCGTTGAAATGAAGAAACCAGAAGAATTACCTAGGTGGGTGAAGATTGCTATGGTAATCCTTAAGAACTGGAAGGAGACCGTAGGGAGTTTATTTATACTCGTGACACTCTACATGTGGTATTTCGATATGATAACGGAGCAGAAGGCGGTATTCGGCCTTGTTCTTCTAGTGGCAGGAGGTTTTATAAACAATACAATTGACTTGATAGGTTTCTTTAAGTACCTAGGCAATTATAAAAATAAAGGTGATGATGAAACCCAATAGCCAGACAACAATAGATACCATTATGGTGTTTAACTATTGCCTAGAAGGGGTTAACTGTGTTAATCATGACCATGGTATCATAGACACGACCTTCTATTTCTATGCGAATGTTGGAACATCGAAAACTTATTTCAAGGTGATGCCGTCCGAAATGGATTCTTCCGTAGATTGCAGAAATCTATACAAGGACATGTTCGGTAATATCTTCTACATGGATCCAGAGGAAGAGGCAACAGAAATAAACGAGGTGCAATTGAATTCATTTGATACCATCAAGGTAGGTGACAAGGTATATCCATCTGCTACACCTTTCGTTCCTCATTACTATACCCATGCAGAATCAGTTAATGCTACTAGTAATAACTATGACAATGTTATTGATGTTGCGTCCCTACCTGTCCTAGTGCTGATGACCATAGCTTATGCTTATCGTGCAGTGGTGAAGAACTCATGGGGCAATTTCTTTAGTGAAATAATGTCTTGTTAATTTCAGTATTTGCCTTAAATTAGCGAGCAGATAAGAGGCAATGATACCAGCAAGTGTTTTACTAGAGAACTCGTTAAACCTGTTTTACGTGCGTTGTGATAACGAGGGCAAATTGGAATACACAAACGAGTTATTCTCTAGTTTCGCCTCTCACATCCAACCAGAAAACGTAGACCACTTCATCACGCATACCCAAGATCAGGAAGAAATGACGAAGGCGATGAAGAGAGCTGTTGACTCAAGTCCGTTTCCCTCATCGTTCCAGTGCAGACTAAATCAAAAGAACGGGGCAAAGCGATGGAGTACGTGGGAGATTGCATACGGCAAAGGACTATACCACATGATAGGAATACAACTATTCGATGTTGTATCCATCACTGCTCAGGAGTACGAGGAGCAGCAGAGATTACTAGAAAAAATATCCTGGGTTCAGTCGCATAAGGTACGCAAGCCATTGGCTAACATCCTAGCATTATCAGAGCTTATAAGCAAGAATGCTAACGACGAGGATAAGATGATAATTAAGATGCTTTACGATTCATCAAAAGAACTTGATGAAGTTGTCAAAGAAATTGTCGAACTTAGCAGTAAGTCAAGCAAATAAAATGGACAATCGATTCATTACGTGCATCCACCAGCACAATAAGAGACTAGTAGATATGTTGATTGAACGTGTTCTGAATGAATCGATTACAGAAAATACCGCCCTTGAGATAGCCCACGACACGTGGAAAACATCCTCAGGGGTTTTTAGTTTTGAAGACAAGCGACAACTAGAACTAACATGGGCTTTATCACTAAGCAATCAATTAAGTTAATGAATCCACTAGCAAAGCTAGGAGCCGTCATCGTCATCCTTATCATCCTTACATTCTTAAAGCTAGGCTGTGATGTGGAAAAGGCACGTGAGGATCGTGATCGTTGGGAGGATAACTTCAAGGCTCAGTCGGATACACTCCTAGGACTAGTGAAGACCATCAGCCTGGACGACCTGATCGAACTAAGGCCAGACCTAGTGAAGCTAATCAAGGACTCTGTAGATGCCAAGCCTAAGCAGATTGAATCCATTGTAACAACCAAGGTTATATACAAAACCAAACAACTAGCTGCTGTACATGACACCGTTGTTATGTATCAGACGATGCCAATCCTTGCTAGGTACATCCAATTTGATGACGGATGCCTAGCCCTGACCGCCATCATCAACGATTCTACAGACATAGGTGAGTTCACGATCGATCAGTCGATGGATGTGAACGTGGTAACCAAATGGAAACGCAAGAAGCAATCGTTGTGGGGGCTGTTCAGATACGGAAGGAAGGTTTACTCCACTAGTGTTGTTTCAACCTGTCCTAACGTAACATTCAGAGAAACGGATTCCATCAAGATTCTGAAGGACTAGGGTTGTCTATTAGATTAATCCCATTCTGTTTCAATGCCTTCAGCCAGTCATAGCAACGGCTCAGGCAATCAAAGTAATAACTGCTACCTTTTTTAGCGTGATTAAGCGTCCTCATGAACGATTCGTGCGTGAACTGAACATCGGGGCATTTGCCTGAATCGAATGGCATAGAGCCTTCCTCAGGGTACTTGGTGTTCATGTGGGATATGATTCGTTCTTCTAGGGTCATTAGTAATGCATTCCATTAATTGATTTAGGCGAAGGGTGAGATGACGTTGAATCCTTCTTAGCTTTTTTTACTAATTTGAAAACTTTATATGCTTCCTCCTCTGCCCAAGTGATAATATCTTCTTCTTTAGATATATCTTCATTATATATATCAAATGATTGGTGCATTAATTCATGCATGATTAATCCAAAGGCTTCAATGTCATCTCCACATCTGCTTAGATTAATAAAAAGAAATTTAGGGTCACCCTCTTTATAATCTTTCTTAGGTTTAGGTATATAGTTACACCACCCTGCAATGTATGCCTGTTGAGTATTATTCTTGTGCTTCATACAATCCACAAGATTAAGCCCATGCATTTCTACAACATTGTAATATGTAAATATGTCACAAGGATTATAACTCATTAGTAGGGTATACGTTTTGAATTTATATTTTTTCATGCTTTCCATGTTTTTATTTTTAGTTATTTACGATTGCTACTACCTGCTCAGGCATCATCACGTAAAACTTGTACGTACATTTCTGACACTCCCATTTATTCTCAATCATCATGACCCTCTTCTCAATCTTACGTTGGTAAGATAGATATTTTCTGCTAGTGGACTTACATTTAGGGCAGTTCATAGGGAAGATATATTAGTTCGTACCTCAGCCTCTAGATGATGTCTCTCGTTGTAGTTCTTTCCACGTAGGGTCTCGTCTTCGTTCTGAAGCTTGCGCCTCACCCTAGCAATGGTGTCATAGGATGGATATACGTCCTCGGATATCACCTTGAGTAGTTCGTATCCACTCATCGCATTTAGTCTTGAGTCACCCATCTCGTAGAATAATAGGGTAGCGTATAGGATGCTATCGCTGTCACGACAGCGCATGTTTTGCCTTAGAATCGATTCAACCTTAGGCTTGAGATTCTTCATCTTGTTTATCATTGTAACTAGTTTAGGGGGTTAAAGGTCGTCGGTACACCAGATCGGGGTTTGCTCCCCGACCCATGAACCTTTGGTGTTGTAGTGAAAATGCTCTAGTGCGTCCTCCTCGGTCATACCCTCATCCTCAATGAGTATCTGAATACACTTACTGACTGAATAAATCAGTCGCATGGATGAGTCGTCTATGCCGATGATGGCATCATCATATCCATCAGCCTTAAGGATTTCTTCCTCAGGGAACCACTCTAGTATTTTCTCTAACATTATATTACTCTTTTAAAATGATAATTCTCTGTAGGTCGTTGCCCTAGCTCCACCATGCCTGATGTCTTCAGGAACGTAGGTATAGTATCCTTCACCTTCTCCTTAGCAATCAGTATCTTAGCTATTGCCACCGCATCAGGTGTCGCACCCGTCTGATTCTTCAACGTGTAGCTAGGCTCAGTCCTCCAATCCTTAGGAGACCAATTGAATGTATGCAGTTCGGAAGCATCATAGTCCTCCAATAGGTTCGGGTAGTTCTCATCTACTAGCATCCGACACAGCGTTAGTTGGTCAGCATGCTTGTCTGTGAACCCGTTACGACCCGACTTAAAGTCTATGATTGCCATCACACGCTTGACGTTGTACGTCTCCTTAGGCGCACCCTTGTTAGCACCCGACTTGTATACCTCACCGAAGAATCCCTTCTCCTTGATATCCATCAAGCAGATGAGGTCTAGTGTACCTGCGAATCCGTACTTGAAACTAACCATAGGAAGTTCAGCGCAGAGCGGAAGAATCTGATGCTCGGCAGCAAACTCGGCAAAGGCTAGTAAATCTTTACGCAGGTCATCCATGAAATGGAAACGCTTGCGCTCCTCCACACGATGCTCCTCAAACAACTCCTCGATCCTAGCGTCTAGGATACCGAAGTTGATAAAGGTGTCGTTAAGGAAGTCTGCAATCAATATGTGCATGATTGTCCCGTAGGTGGCACGTTCATTCAAGAACCGCATCCACTCGTTGTAACCAGTATCGCACATCTTTCTAACCAGACCCTCATCGGTCTTGGTCGTCATATCTATTAGGGAAGTCACGGAGATGAACATTCTATCATCTACTACGTAGTACCTTCCTTGGTTGGTGTTTACCCTCCTCAGGGTGTATCCTAGTGGCTCTAGCTTACTGAAGAAAGCCGATACGTGTTCTACTTTACCTTGCTCAGACATGTTTTAGAAAATTAAGCCCCGACAAGGCTAGGTCATCGGGGCTGATTAGTTAATCGAGCATACCGCTCAGGATGGCTCTCTGCTCAACTATGTGGTCATGTCTAGCGTTAGTAGACACAAATCCTGGGTCAGCTGTCAATATCGCCTTAACAACCCTGCAATGCTCTTTGTACATCACATATGGGCTAGGCTTCGGATTAAAAAGGGAGGTCAGAATCTTCTTCATTTGCGAATAGTTCTTGGGTTGTTTGTTTAGCTCCTAGTACCTCTAATGCTGATACCACCTTAGCTGACATTTCCACCTTAGGTAGTTCAGCAACTCGGTTAGGTAGTGCCATCATGATGTCTGTGCTACGGGTCTTAAGAGACACGCTTACATATCCATTGATTTCATGGATTAAATTTTCGTAGAATTCGACTACTTCACTATCATCTATAACTTCCTTCTTGCCTACCATAACCTTAACAATCTTAGGGAGTTCGTCGGGAGTATACTTCCAATCCGCTCTCACCCCATCGCACTCGATAAAGATGGCAGCGTTCTTGTCGCCCGTGTCCTTGCGTGTACGTACGTATAGCTTAAGTTTGATTCTCTTAGTGTAGTCGCATCCAGCAAGGGAGTTGATTGTACTATAGGCTAGCAGCGTGAATGTGCTTTCCACCTGCACACGTTCTCCGTCTGCGCTAGTGAATACCATCTTCACGGTTTTGTTAGACTTGCCATCGAAGACGAACTCTCCGACAGAGATTGAATCGAGATACCCCTCTAGGGTGTCGAATCGTTTTGTTGTTTTCCACTGACCATCAACCTTCTCGGATATACCGAAAAAGGCATTAGCGTCTTTAGTACCAGGTTCTCTAGAGAACATCTTGACGTAGGTAGTCTTCTTTGATTCTGAATTTGATAACATAATTGAATTGATTAGAATTGAACAAAAAAATTTATTTATTTATGCGAATTTAAATCTTAATCTTGAATAATCCAAAAAATTTCCACAGATATTCTGTGACAAACAATGGAATAATTACAGACAATGTCAGACCTGCCATGTATAGGATGAACGGCATGAAGCATGAGTTGATCGGGGCATCACCCTTGAACATCAACTCTGTGTACAAACACATGCAATAGAACGATAGTATACACATGGCAACCATCATCAGCGTACGAAATGCATCTTTCATATCACAGCAATTAAGAATATACGTACCTCCTTTGTGCGACCCTTCTCGTCATAGATAGACTTGAGGGTGTAGATATTGTTAGGAGCGTGCTTCTTCTTGTGCTGAGACAAGGATGCAGCTATAGTATGCACCTCACGTATACGGAAGTAACCTAGTTTTTTAGGCTCTATGGTAATATAGTCTCCGACCATCTCCAAGCAGGAGAAGTCGTACTTGGTGGGCCGTCCCACCTTAGGGGTTGTTTCTTCAGTCATCATTTCTAAGTAGTTTTAGATTCGGTTCATAATTAAGTATACGCATGATGGTAACGGGTTGGAATTGAGAACCAGACTTAGTCTTGTATCCTAGCATGTTGAACTCATCAGCGATGTATTGTAGGCTATAGCCATCTCCCTTTAGTTTGAATGCCATACGTACCGCTTGAGCCTCTTCGGGATGCTCGCTGAGGTTACCCTCAACGTCAGCCACCCATCCATAGACCACCGCCCCATTCTTCTTGAGGTTGTCCTTGAGATGCTGCTTGACTGCCTTCGTCCGCTCAGATATCTGATTGCGTTCGAACTCAGCGAAGCTAACTAGCGTTTGGAAGAATAGCCATCCGATAGATGTGGATGTATTAAACGATGCACCGCCCATAGCAATCACATACAAGGGGATGCCATCGTCATTCCATCCACGCACGATCAGTTGTGCATCGATCGAGTTGCGGAACATCCGATCAACCTTGAGCGTCACCACACCACACCTAGTACCCTTGGACACTAGGTAGTTAACCTCTGCTAGGAGTTTCTTCCCAGCAGGGCGGTTGTTCATCTCGGTATACGCACTCACGTCCGTATCTGCGAATGGAGTACCCATGATATGCCCATGGTACTTGCAGTACCGCTCAACGGCAGCCAACTGCATCTCCATGGAGTTCTCTTGGTCGTCCGTACTTACTCGCAGATACGGAATCAGCAATAGTGGTTCATCGTTCATTCCATTACAGATAAAGAGTTAACCTCATCACTAAGTAGGATAGGCATCACACGTTCAACTAATCTATCTAAGTCATCGATACCCGTCTCACCTGCACGTATCTCTAATCGCATACCTGCCTCATTTTCTGACTCCATGTATCGGATGTTTACCTTAACCATGTCGCTAGTTTTCACGTTGGACATGTCTATATGAGGAGCGAAGTTGGTGATTGCGATACGCAGTCCGATGCATACCTTGGCTACAGATGACATGATTTCAATCCATGCGCTCGTGGACTTGAGGATAGCAGCAGTACCGCCATCGTGGGATATACTCAGACCCGTGTTAAGTAGGTCATCGAAGCATACGATACTCTTGCCGTATCCATCATCCATTAGGCTAATCATGTCCTTGATTCTCTCTCTTGACTCTTTTTTCATGGTGTTTTATTTAGGGGGTTAGTTAATAAATTCTTCATCATCTTGTATATCTTCCATCCAAGACATTAGGTATTGTAGATTCATCTTAAGGATATGCACGGGCTGACCCCATTGCGAACCCTTCTCATCGGCATATATCTCGATGTAGTCCTTAGCCGTTTGGTCGTGCCACACGAACACCACCCGTACGTTCTCTAGGTCGTACTCATCATCGGTCACCTCACGGCAACCGATGAATTCAAATAGCACGTCTTCCATTATGGATGCAAAATTTCGTGGGTGAACTTAGCAGATATCTTGATGCAATCCGCAGATAGCTTCTCACCAATCTCGATACACTTGTACGCATGCAGCATAGCAAGGAGTGGGTCTTCGATTGTGCTAAAGACAAACAGACCTAGGATAATCGGCTTGCTCAACAAGTCGGGCATTAACCCGTAGGTCTTGTTCATCTCTCTCATCGCCTCTTGCAGTAACTCGAATGACGGCTCGTCAGTCTTCTCACGCTCCATTAGAGGTACTAAGGACTCAGCAATCATCTTCCCAAGGGCGGTGGCTAGCGTGGTGCATGTCGAGGCTAGGATATCCGCAGCCTCATCACCGAACTTATCGTCCATGGAATTCACGAACACCTTGCAATTTTCGATGTCCTCGTCAGTGGTAGCGTTGCAATACTCAGCACTTGGAGATATGCACTTACTCATCAGTAGTAGCAAGGTCTCATTCTCCTGCTCTGTTAGGATGTTATTGTTGTTAATCTTAGCGTCACAGAACGCAGCTAGTCTTGTGATAATTGGTTGTTTAATCATTGTTATGTAGTTTATTTGGTTTATGTGCTATAAATGTATGGTACTCTAGGTATGCATCCCCGTAACCTATGCTCAACGCAATCACGATGGTCACGTACGGGGGATGTATGTTCTTAAACACGTGGCTGAACTCATCGATGACCTCCTTGTATATGCTCTTGTAGTACTTCCGAATCTCTTCGATAGTTCTCTTGGTGATGTCATCTAGATTCATCTGAGAGTCAGCCTCAAACTCTAGTACTAGACTAGAGCCTGGGCTTACCCTTGTTGCTTTGTATGTCCTCATCCGAAGACCACCTCTCCCATCACCGCAGTTTGGAATAGCGTGTCAGCCGTCCAAGCATCGAAGTCCTCCTCGTTGATGAACTTAAGAGCCTCTTCGGGATGCGTAGCCATCGCCTTAAGCAGGGATGCTTGTGTAATCGCACCTAAGACATCATCTTCGTTCTCTAGGTCATACACGTCCAACGTAAATTCGGGGTCATTAAATAAAGCCTTTGCTATCTTAACAGACATAGGCTCTCCTCGTTCGATGCCATTCTCCTTGCACCACGCTCTCACGGGGTCAAGGTCGCCTAACAGATACCAATAATTAGACCCACCCTCAATGGCGGTCACGATAATGTTCTCGAACACCTCGTAAGTTACGGGCATGGTGATTGTTAATTCAAGTGTTTTCATAGGGGATTAGTTTTGTTTGACAAATGTAAATAATTAAAGATACACCCAACATACATGGGCAAAAAAAAATAAATTAAAATCAATCAATCCTCATCGAGAGGGTAGATGTCCTCCCATCCATCGCAAGCATCCTCGTTGTAAACCCTCTCCTCTTTCTCCTCGTACTCGTAAGGCTCAAGCATGTATAACTTATCGGGAAAGTAGGACTTAAGGTCGCTTAGTAGTTGACTAGCATCCTCGTAATTTAGTTCATCTGTGTGGGTCTCAAAGTATCCTCTGACCTCCACCATTACTCTGAACGCTCTCATCAGTACTTAACTCTAGTGTTTTCGATCTGACAGAGCCTCACCTCCGTGTTATTATTCCACTCCACAACATCGATGTAGAATGGGGAGTAGTCATGGACTGCACCCCACTCATCTCGCACCTCTAGGAGGATTAAGTTGTTGTCGTCATACTTGGCTAGTTCCTCTCGTAACTCGCCAACGCTTCTGATTCTGCTTGCGCTCATGGTTTCTGTATATATGATATTAAAACTCCTTCTTTCTCTAACTCTTCTCGTATCTCGTATCTCCAATTGGTAGCCTTGACATAGTCACCGCTCATGGTGGTGTATCCTAACTCTAGCACATCCAATGTGTCTAGGTCGGGTTGAAATCCGTATCGACGAAAGAACCAATCGTTGAACTCGCAGATGTCGAAGCACTCGATGTCATCGAAGTAACTCGGCTCTGATATGTTTGTCTCTACTATTTTCCCCGTGGGGGTCTCTATCGAAACCTCTCCATAGGATGATATTAATCTTGTTGTGTTCATGGCTTTGTATTAGTCTAGTTTAACAATGAATTCTTCTGTTATTTCTTTATCAAGCACAAGGTATCCCATGCGGTTAAACCGCCAGAATCCACTATAGATGAACATGCCTCCATCCTCATCCACAATGGTCGCTACTCGACCCTTGACCGCCATGCTAATGACGTAATCAACCTCTTCGCCAAAGGTCTCGTACATGCAGCCACCAAAGGACGTGATATCCTCTTGGCTAGTCGGTGTCCCCTCATAGACATCCTTGTACTTATCCCACAAGATGTGGTTAATCTGTGGTGTGTAGCGTTCGTAGAACTGCTCGTCTGTTAAATTCTCCATAATTTCTGTTGAGGTGTAGGATGCCTCTCCCCTTTTAGTTTAGTATTAGATTTAAAATAGCCACTCAAAGCACTCCTCGTCATCTAGGTTGCATGCGATATCGATAGCATCCAAGTAATGGAAGCCCTCTAGTTCGCCATCATCAACCTCGTCTATGTCGGGGACTTTGAAATGTTTCTGTAGATTGTTTTTGTAGATGAACTTGCGTAGGTCTTCGGCATAGAAGTCTACAATCTTTAGCCTGCGCTCTAGTTCCTTGATGTACTCTAGCTGCTCTTCGGGTGTTCTGTCCATGGTTTCTAGTCTGTTATTATTTTGTATAGTTTCCAAGAAATAGATTCATCAGATTTTAGGTCACATGCAACATCAATATTATTCAAGTATACATACCCTTCTTCGGCATCATCAGAGTCTTGGAAGTACTTGACTATCCCTTTGTCGCAGATGAACTTGCGTAACTGATTTAAATCATCACGTACCATGTCAAGGCGATGCTCTAGTTCCTTAGTGTATTCAGCATCGAGTTGTTCATGCAATACATCATATTTATCTTGTAGAGCATAGCCTAGCTTCTCAGATACATAATTCCAAACCTCAGCATTGATACCATCGAATTGCTTGAGCGACTCGACAATCTCATCACCTAGCTTAACCTTCTTGTGCTGATTAGCACTAAGGTAATCGCACATGCAGTCATACTCAGCCTTGGATGTATGATTGTATTCACTAGCCTTGAATTCATTATACAACCTCATGGCAGTAAAGAATTGGTCATCATATGGTGCGTTCTTGAATTCATCATCATAGACGCATAGTAATTGGGCGAATTTATATTCAGCGTAGTTCATGGTATTAAATGAGGTGTAGGATGCCTCGCCCCTAGTTAAATTAGTAAATGTATTCGGGCAAGTCAACACCATGTCGACTTGTAAAGTTATTGGATTCATCTTCGGTAAACTTAACCGAAACCTCGTATTGAAGCATCCCGTCGAGTTGTCTTAGGTCGAAGCAAGTGTACTCCTCGTCTTCGCTTTTTACAAAGCTAGGTCTGAGCGTATCCAATGATTGGATGTAGAAACTTATCGCATTACGCACTAACTGAATCTGAGACTGGGGGATTTTAATCACATTGCCATCCACCTTAGGTGGTTCTGATTTTTGACTCCTATCGAATAGAAACATCTCGATGCTTGCATTGATACGTTGCTCTTCGTCTTTGATATCAGATAGCAAGTTGTAGATAGTTGTCAATTTACAATCGAGTTCGTAGTACGACTCCATTGGCTCTTCTCCACTATCGAAGTGGAAGTTTAGACCGACAATTTGACCATCCCATCTGTGTAGAAATAAATAGCGGTGGTACTCTGTTTGTTTGACAATTTGAAAGATTGTGTTCATGTGGTTTAGTTTTTAGTTAGTTTACTTAGTAAGCGTTCTTTAATTGTATTCCATTTCTGTGCGGATGCGAACCGCTCAACCTCATCGTGAGGGATGTCGTGACACCCTATCTTGAGTTTACTCTCATTGCTGATGACCTTGTAGCCATCAATCTCAAACCCTCGCACATCATCACCCGTTTGGATAGCCATGTAGAGTGCCTTAGCTGACTCGTAAGAGACTTTCGCACCCATTGTTGTCTCAACTTGCGTCTTGTCAGCAGAAACCCTTAATAGTATCGGAGTCAAATCACCTCGTAGTGACCATGAGTTATTTGCACCCTCTAGCCATGCTGCTAGGTTCTCTTGGTTCTTGGCTAGTATCTCAGCATTGCGCTTCTTGGTCAACTTAGCCACACGCTTCTCTCTATCAGCAACCGCCTTCTCGTAGTCGAAGTCCTCAAGATTCATAGCGTACTGAAACAACTCGTATGCTGATTGCATCTCATCATCGGGAGTGCTATGCAAAACCTCTAGCTGAATGTCTAGGGTGGTGTCCATGGCTTCGCAGTAACGCTTGGCATTGCTGATGAGACCATCTAGCTTAATCCTAGCATTGTCCTTGGTGTGGGATCGAGTGCGCTTGTTTTTTATGATGTTAATCTCACCACGCAAGCGCAACGATTCATGCTCTAGGTTGTGACTGATGCCTAGCTGCGGACTATAGCAGTACACCACATCCATGTGGCTGATAGCTGCACGTACCTTGCTGATATGCTTGGCAGTTGAAACGGAGTAGCCTCTCCATGTCATCAGCACCTTGCCGTTGGGTCTTATCTCAGCTATCGGGAAGTGATTCCCGTAGCTGTAGATAGTGTGCTTGTAGAAGTACATGCTCTGATTAGGTGTGCGACCCTCATCTTGTCGCTGCGATGCCCACACGTGGGGCAGTTCGCTGATTGAAAATACTTTTTTCATGGGGTTAGTTTGTTTGGTTTATAGTGTTTCGATATGAGTTCCGTCTTCTAGGTAGTACCCGTCTTCATCGAGTTCCTCCCATTCAGTCCAATACAAATACTCCTCGTTGTAGAAGTATTCGATAAATGAATCATCGTCAAGTCCTAGTTCGTTTACCTCGTTTCCATCGGCATCTTCCCAATGAAGACCTATGAGATGTATTAGGAGGTCATCTTTGGAGGCAATGTACATTTCACCATCTCTGATGCAGTAACCCTCGTTCATGCCCAGTCCCGTGATGTCGCACTTACGTGCGTATTTATCTTCGTTTTCCATGGCTTTAGAGAATATAAGGTTTGATGTATTCAACCACCTCGACTAGTTCAGCCTTTTTGAGGTTGTATAATGCCCGTATGCTCATCTCGATATCGGCTTGGTCAAATTCCAAGTCGAAGAGTGAATCGGTCGGTGTATTGCTCACGATGAACGTGATGAGTTCTGATTTGGTTTGGCTTGCGTAGTTCATGGTTTCTAGCGTTTGTTGTAAGAGATTTGTTTAGATGCTTCGAATGAGCATTTGGTTAGTGGATTTACTTTGGATGACTTGCATGCTGACAGCACGGCAAGAAAGATGATAGTGAAAGCTACTTTTTTCATGGCTCTATTTATTGGGGGTTGGTTTAGTTACTAGTTCAATGTGGGTGTTCTTCCACCCGTACTCCTGCATCTTAGCAAGGTAGTTGTTGAGGTGCTTGTCATCTTGGAATTCCTTGGTGACATCTTTCCATTTCTGTCCTGCCTTCTTGAATGATAGCAGATAGGTTGTTGGCTTCATAATGTTTAAAAGTTTAGAGCATAGGAGGGGAGTCGAACCCCTCCGATAATCCATTTATGCTAGTTCTAATCTAGACTGCTCATCTTTATCAGCGCAGTCTAGGATAAATTGTTTGAGGTCAAAGTCTCTACCTTGAAACTCTGTGCTAGGGATGACATGGTAGCCATCGCCCACTACACTAGGAGGGTTCAAAGAACCGCCACATGTATCGTAGTGGTGGTATGTCCATGCGAACCATACACGACGGAAGAAACTCACATGCATCGCAGCACTAAGCATACTAGGGTTGAACACCTCGCCTTGCTTTAGGATGTCGATGAGCATGCATTCGATACGGCTCTTGTTAACATCGTTATAAACCAATGCCGATAACTCAACCTCAACCCCTTGAGCCTTGAGGCTAGAGATAGCGTGGTAAACTTTGTCATTGAAACGCTGCATCTTATCAGCACTAGTACCGCCATTGCAATTGACTTGCACGGCTAGTTTAACGAACCGCTTCTGTTCTGTAATGGGAGCGATGTCTATCATATTCATCGGCATGCCCGATAGATACACCCCAATGTCGGGAACTGAACCAACCACATCCCATGTAGCTGATTGCGTTTCGAAGTCAGTAGCAGGGACATCGAAAGGTTCAAAGCCCCCTTTGGGGCTATGACCTTTGTCCATAATTACTAGCGCATCTTCTAGAGACTTGGTGAGCGTGAACTCAGTGTAGTCTTTAGTCTTAGGGTTGTGAGGGTTTTTGATATTTCTAACCTCAGCTACAAAGTCTGAGAATGAGAACTGCAAGTTGATTGTTTTCATGTCTGTAATTATATGCGGTTTAAAACTTGGTTGATTGTATCTTCGGATAAAGCACCTTTGAATATAGTACCTCTAAGCACATCATTTTGTGACATGCCACATGCTAGTAGCTTCTGTCCATCGAATGTCGCTCTAGGTGTGCAAGGCTGCTTAATCCCCATATCCTTAAAAGCCTTTCTGATAGACTGCACTTTCCTAGCCCATTCCTTGTTACTAGCAAGGTCGGATTCGAATGACTCATCGATGTTCCACTCTAGCATAAAGAACCTATCCAAGGTTGCTTTATCCATTGCGTTTCGTCCTCTGAATTCAGTAGTAGCCCCGTTGCCACTAGTGTTACCTGCTGCCAAGCAAACGAAGTCGGCATGCGCTTCGAAGATGCCATCGGGAAACGCAGCCTTGCGATTCGCCAAAGCCTCGTTCAATGCGATACCTACGTTAGCAGAACCGCTATCGAATTCATCCACTAGGAAGATACCGCCATTGATGAAAGCCTTTCTGAATTCAGTCTCTACAACTTTGCCGTTCGCATCGTTGTATCCAAAGAACTCAAACTTGGTGGTCGTAGCCCCAACACTTAAGAAGTGGAAAGGTCTGCCAAGCACCTCAGCAACCTTGCTAGCACTAGTAGACTTACCGCTGCCTGCCTCTCCATACAACATGGTATGAACACCATTGGTGATGAGGGTGAGTAGCTGACTGAACTTGTAATGCTGACGGCTAGTGGTCACCACGGGTAGGTCTGCGATTTTAATCTCTAGAGCAGTAGCTTTCGGGAACTCGATTTGGTCGATAGCACGACCAATCAATTCGATGACACGACCCTCATCGAGAGTCGGCTTGGAAGATGCAACCATCTGCGCAATTGCAGATGCGATAAGGTCTTGGGGGTTGGTGCTTGTTGAGGTCATTGGTGTGCTTGGTTTGGTTTCTAGTGAACGAAATGAATCTGATAACGAGTCTATGCTCGGGCTTGTAGGGGTTGGTTTAGTTGATGTCTTAAGAGGGTTGCCGTTGATGTTGATGGTGCAGTTAACCGCACCTTGCATCATCATAACGGGGTTGAATTTGTCTGTGAGCAAAGGTCTGCGTTGAGCCTTGGGAAGGCATCCATTGTCATAAAGGAATTGACATGCCTCACGACCATTAGTGGTATCAATAAAGAAACCATCGTTTGTGTTGATTACGTAGTAATTCATAGTGCTAGTAAAATTAAGTTTGCAAGGATGATTAAAATGAGCATGGCATACAAGATGCCGATGCTCTTAGTGGTTTCTTGTTCGTTCATGGCTTGAATGTCATTATTGCATGGTCAAGTGCCTCTCCCGATTCATTTTCGTCCTCATCAGAGCAACCATTCAATCTAGTGGAGAATATTATCTCAGATGCGGTAGGATACTTGGCGAACATCTTCTCTAGGTTGGTCTCTGAGAAGTCTTCTCCCCAAAATTCCCAACCGCCAAGCCTTTCGCCTTGTTTATCAATGGCAATGAAGCCTTCGTGCGATTCATCAATCCAATAGCCTCGATACGTTCGTCTAAGTTCGTAGAGGTCACAATTGTATAATAATTTCTGTAGGTCAATTTGTTCTTGGTTCATGACTTGAATGTTTTAACTGCCATGTAGATGCCTAGTGCATCTGCAATGCTAGAGGTGAAAATAAATGAGTTTGCGTCTCTCAAGGCTATGCATACAACTGATGCCAAGCCGAAGGTGATGAACGTGTAAAGGAGGGTTTTTGACGGGGTGTACATGGTTTCTAGTAAATTAGGAATTGTAAAGTTCTGAATTGTAGATTGCTTGTTGTTGATTGCTAGGCAAATAGTACATGTTTTCAAGGAAATCATTGAATTTCTTCTCACATATTCTATTGTATTTTGCAACCTCCTTTTCATCATCATTGTCGTATGCGATGTCTCTGAGGTCATTGTACTTGTTGTAGCTGATTAGTGAACGAACTACCTTGTTAACTTGTACTTGGTTTGCTTTGTTGATTGCGATAATCATGATATATAAATTTGGTTAGAGCAGCAGGCGGACTCGAACCGCCATCGACCTCAGAGCCATGTCTCTAGCTAGATGCTAGACTGCTCTCTGAGGTTGACCGCCTTGGTTACTGCAACGGGTGACTTTATCGTGTCTATTTTAACAACCCCACACGTCTATTTATTGGATATGACCCCTCCCCTTCAAGACCCAATTGCCAAGCATTTCTGCTATCGATTAAGAGCCAACCCCATAAATCTTTAATTCACTTGGAGTCCATCGGTTACATTGCTTGTTGTCACATCAGCTAGGCTGACTTTATACACATGCGAATGGCAATACTACAGAGATTGCATCGGCTAACTATTTATCGAGTGTAGCGCTCGGCATCGACCATATCGTGGTACGCAATCGACATCGGGTTAAATCCTTCCCTACGACTTAGAGGCATTCTTATGCTGATATCTCATCAGTATAGCTGTGATATCACATCAGAGCATAGTTGTGCCATTGACACCGAAGTGCCTTTTGGCTGTCATTTCAATAGGATAAAGAACGCTGTCGTTGTTCGACATTGCAAGTGTCCGACAATATATTGACATACAAAAATCAATTAGCTATTTTTTGGTGTCTGAAAGGGTTGATTTTACTGCTAGTACAGAAGGCATGTGATTTTATTGCGCTGATAATCAGACTGATACAGAGGTTTTATAATTCGCTGATAATCAGATAAATAAAATGCACCCTAGGTAATAAATTGAGAAAATGCCATTTTGCATATATATGTACGTGCGTGCGTACGTCGTGTGCGTACGTGACGTGCGTGTACGTAGGCGTGCGTGCCACGTGTGAGCGTGCGTGTGCAGAGCCAATTTTACTAGTAAATTGACAAATGGCATTTAAGGGGTCAAAGAAGCGATTTAAGACACTTTATGGTCGAAATGGTATCGTAGTATCAACCACTAGGAGATGTGAGTTTTCCGCTAGTAACAAGGGTTTCCCGATAGGTTGTAAATTGTCCTCAGATGATTGGCATTGATGCTACCCCTAGGTGCTAGATTTTTGGGTGGTTGAGCCTTTATCGGCTTGAGTTTTAAATGGGCATAGTCTTGAGTCAGAAACCTAGCTAGAGGTTCGCCCCAAAAAAGAGCCATGGCTGAGAGGGTCACAAGACCAATATTCCAATACTTTCCCTGCTTCAATGCCGTATAACTTTTTTCAGTTATACGTATACCTTGGTCTACTAGGTATGTGAACATGGACTGAGCAGTGATGTTATGATAGGCTAACAAGTAGTCATTGTTACTAGCTGCTAGAAGGCTTGATTCTACTGCCTGTCTAACTGCTTGACCTGTTGTAACTGACTGATTACGAGCCTTTAAGTTAAATTGTTGGTAATATCTACTACCAATTGGAGGTCTAGGTAGAGGTCTGTGAGGGTAGGACGCAACCTCTTTTGCCCTATTATCAAGGGTTGCATCGGCTTGGATGCGGAACTCTGACTTGCATGTCAGTAGATTGGTGACCTTGAGTGCCACATGTAGCCACAATTCCTCAGCATTCATAGGGGTTTCCGCTTGTTTGGTTGGTGAATAACGGGTCGAATGTAGTAGTAATGTATACTATATTACATGACGTTGGTGGTGTAATGGGCTGAACACCTTGACTACCTAGGTGGAGCGGAGTGAATGGTGGTAGGTGGGTGGCTGATATCATATAGGTGGTGCTAGGTTGGTGGTCATGGTCTTGGTTGTAGCGTGGTAGCAGTGACAACGAACGGCTGAATCGCTTGTTGCTGTAGGGCTGTAGCGAAAATGGGAGGGGGGAGTCTTTTTTTCGATTTTTTTCCAAAAAAAAATAGCATTACCCACCCCCTTTAGTGAAATTTATGATTTTGTACATACACATATAATAAGAAGCAGTAGGATCGAAATAACGGCTATAGCCTTGTCTTTATCTTCCAGGTGGTTGTACACGCAGGAGTACACGAAAGCCACTAGTATCAATGCTATGAAGCTCAGAGTAAATATTATTACCTTTAAAAGAATCAGGATATCCATGCCACAAAAATAAAAATTTTATTTGGATGTTTGAATATTATTACATTATCTTTGTCGAGCGAACAGAGGTAGTAGCCTGTTAGCATTAACCAGAAAACATTTTAGCCTGTTAAAGGCTGCGAGGAAAGTCCAACTTTCCGCTACTACCGCAGTCTTTAATGGGTTTTTTTATCTCAAAAAAAGCGAATCGGAAGCGAAACCGAAGCGAAATCGAAGCGAATAAAAAGCCAATAAAAATATGTATAAAAGAGACACATGTATATTCTATCGCTCGATGTTTGAGTCGATAAAAGAGCTTCCAATCGAGGTGCAAGCGGAGCTATATAATGCCATTTTTGAGTACTCATTAGACTTCACTGAGCCTGTTTTAGGGGGTCTATCGATGACATTTTGGAGGGTAATTAGACCAGTGCTTGAGAAGGCAAACACCAATTACATCAACGGTTCCAGACCGAAAACAAAATTGCTAATAAGCGAAACAGAAGCGAAACCGAAGCGACTTGGAAGCGAACAGCAAGCCTATAAGGATAAGGATAAGGATAAAGATAAGGATAAAGATATAAAAACTATATATGCGGAATTTTCAGAAATTGAATCGATTCCTAAAAAAGAGGCTAAGAAAAAAAAGGAGGTAACATATTCTCTGGGGGCCGACGGGTCGGTGACGAAAACTTTCAAGCAGTGGAAGCCTGAGGATTTGAAAATGGCTTTGATGCCTCACGTGGAAAAGTATGGCAGAGAGCTGTGCAATGAATTCTATCGTTACTGGTCAGAGCCGACAGCGAGTGGTAAGATGCGGATGAATGGTGAGAGTGCCTTTGAGATCACACGGAGGCTGGATACGTTCCAACGCAATGCTGAGAAGTTCGGCAGCAAGCAGAAGGTGAGTGACAACCAGTTGAAGTTCACAAGCAAGGCTGAGGCAGAGCAGTACATCATCGACAAGTACTACCATGGCAAGGCTGAGTATGGCCCTGCTGGTTATGGTGTTGAGATGGTGGACGAGAACAATCAGCCGAGGGATATCGATGTGATACGGGATGAGGTTAACCGCAAGGTGTTAGGAAATTTAAATTTGTAGTGATGTTAAACGAAGCCAAGAAACTGATTGCTAGTGGATATTCGGTTATCCCAGTGAACGACAAGAAGCAGCCGATGGTTGCCTTCAAGCGGTCGGGCTATACCCAGAGCCTGCCAGGGAGTGAACTCGATGTGCTGTATAGCCAGAGCCATGGGATAGCTATCATTGCTGGGGATGTGTCGGGGAACTTGATCTGCATCGATGTGGATCTGAAGTACGACATCAGCGGTGACTTGATGTCACGGCTGAAGGATAGGTTGATCGAGGTCATCCCTGACTTTTTCAAGAGGGTTGTGCTACAGCAGACACGGACGGGGGGATTCCATTTGATCTTCCGAGTGGAGCAGGAAGCTAAGGTTGGGGGGAATAAGAAACTTGCTATGCGGAACACTACCGATGAGGAGTTGGAGCTTGATAGGGCTAACAACCCGAAGCTAAGAAAGTCGGAAAGGGTTCTGATAGAAACCAGAGGCGAGGGGGGATATTTCCTGATTGCTCCGACCCCAGGGTATCGAATCCTAAAAAACGACCTGACAAACATCGGGGTGTTATCGGGGGACGAACTAGATGCCGTTTTTGCCACCTGCCGTTCGCTCAGTGAGCTTATCGTACCCGATGTGGTATATGATGTCCAAGATAAAAAGATAATGCAGCACAACGCTTCTACTGGGGTTAGTCCATGGGAGGATTATAACCAACGAACCGATGGGGTTGTTTTGTTAGAGAGTTATGGATGGAAGGTGACGGGTCAAATCAACGCTAACACACTGAAATTGCAGCGTCCAGGAAAGACTGTGACAGGTGAGCATAGTGCATATTTCCACACCGACAATGGTAAGCTGGTTGTGTTCTCCACATCCACACCATTCGAGACAGAGAAGGTTGCCTACACAGCGTTCGGTATCTATGCCGTGTATGAACACAACGGGGATATCCAGCAGGCCGTGTCAATGCTCAGAGAGAATGGATTTGGTAGCAATAACTACAAAACAGAAATCAGCATCAAGACACCGATGCTTAGTATCACAGCCAAGGTGGAGAAAGAGGAGCCATCACGCATGGAGGACCCAAGCAATCAAGACTCTGATGTGTCTAGGTATATCGGTGACTTTAACAACGCTGTTGGGTATCTTAACATGGCTAGGAGTAACTCTCTACCAGAGGGGTTGAAGTTCGGCTATGACAAGTTGGACAACCACTGGAGACTGAAAAAGGGTTCGCTTGTAATCGTACACGGACTAGCCAACGTGGGTAAGTCTACGTTCATGTGGTACATCGCTATCCTAGCTGCTATGGCACACGGTTGGAGATGGGTTATCTACACGGGTGAGAACGACTACGAGTTCGTGATCCGCAGGATGATGGAGACCTACTCTGGTAAGTCATTGCACACCTTGACACAACAGGAATGGGACCTTGCTGAGATATTCGTTCGTACGCACTTTGTGTTCATCACAAACGACTTCACTTACTCCTACAAAGACCTGCTTGATATCGTTTCTAAACTGATGGAGGAACAGCACTTCGATGCTATAATGGTAGACCCTTACAACTCGTTAGTTGTCGATGATACTATCGCAAAACAGATTAAGGTCTTGTCTGGTAACAAGCACGACTATGACTACATGGTTACTACTGAGCTGAGGGTGTTCTGCCGTAAGACAGGACTGAGTGTGTACCTCAACGTCCACACAGGAACCGAGGGTGCAAGACGTGTGGCTAAGGATCCAAGCAAGCCACCCAAGATGTACGAGGTTGAGGGAGGTAACAAGTTCGCTGCACGTGCCGATGACTTTATCACCGTGCATCGTAACACCAAGGACGAGGGTTCATGGATGATAACCGAGGTGCATGTGGATAAGATTAAGACCCAGGAAACGGGAGGTAGGCCGACTGCTGAGGATAAGCCTATCACGTTGAGGTTCTTCCCTGAGATGGGTAGGTTCATGGGCAGCACCATCGGCACGTCACACTCGTTCGATCCTATTAACCAGTACAAGGTAGGTAAGCATGCGTATCCAAACTCAAGACCTCCAGAGGTAGAGCAGAAGCCAGACATCACACCTGAGGACTATGTGAAGCCTAACACCCCAGGACTACAGCAGGCAAGACAATCATTTTTTGACGTATTTACTCCCGAAGACGAATTCCCTTACTAACCATGATAAAAATCAAAACCAAAATCAAGAACGGCAGGTTCTCAGAGAATCTACCCTACATCATTGACGCTGTGAACGTGTTCGAGTCTCAGGATGTGACCCTTACAATCGAGAAGTTTGTGAGGAAGAGAAGTACTAACCAGAACTCCTTCTACTGGGGTGTTGTCGTGCCTAGCATCACTAGGGCTGTTATCGAGACAGGTAACGAGTGGACCGACAGCGATACTCATCTGATGATGAGGAATCAGTTCCTAAAGAAGTCGATGCTTATCAACCTAGACGGTGAGTTTATCGAGAAGATCGGTAGCACAACCGAGCTAGACACCGCACAGTGGGAGAACTACATAACCAAGATCAGGGCATGGTCGGCAACGGTGCTAGATATCACCATCCCGATGCCTAACGAATACATTGAACATTAACAGATAAATATAGAAATCATGACAGAAGAAAAAAAAGAAAACCGAGGTGGCAAGCGTGTAGGCGCAGGACCTAAATTTAAGTACGGGGAAGAAACATGTAACATTACACTACGTGTGCCTACATCCAAGAAGGAAGAGGTCAAACGACTGGTGTACGCACACCTACATCAGTATGTTAATTTCACCAGTGCTAAGGATGTGAAAGGAGGGGAATATGGATGCTAAAAAACAAACAGCAGTTGAGTGGTTAGTAGAACAATTAGAATGTTTTGGAAATAAACATGAATTACAATTGTCTTGGGCTACAGTAGATGAATTAGTTGACCAAGCCAAAGCAATGGAAAAGCAACAAACAATAGATTTTACAAATGATTATTTAAATGACGATGAATATTTAACACCCGAACATTACTACAACGAAACCTATGGAAACTAAAACATTAAAAGCAATAGGAATAGTTTTTATAGGACTATTAATTTGGATTGGATTTCTTTATGTAGCAATTGCATTTATAAAATCAGAAGCAAACCCATTTATGTGGTCGCAACTTTGGAGAGGTGAGATGGTATTTTTTGCTTTTTGCTATTTAGCATTTGCTCCTTTAATGGTTAATGAACTAAAATATTAACTATGAAAAAGCAAACAGCAACCGAATGGCTTATAGAGCAGGTTAACTCAGCCTCATGGAATGGATTATTTATCTGGCATAAAGAGGAGATATTCCAGCAAGCCTTAAAGATGGAGAGTGAACAGAAAAAAGATGCTTACAAAGAAGGTAAGATTGACGGATATGAATTTAACTATAAAGAATACAACAAATGAAAGCAAGACTAACATTCGACTTAAATGACCCTGATGATGCGATGGCGCACAAGAGATGTATCCACTCCACTGGTATGGCACTAGTGATATGGGAGCTTATTAATAACGGCCATAGATGTAATAACTTCGCTGAGTTATATGACAAGATCCTAAAAGAGTGCGAGCAACAAGGAATAGTAATAGATGACCTTATAATATAAAAAAATTTTTATATTTTTGCACATGGCTAGTATAAAATCAAACCTGAGTAGGACCTTAGCTGTAACAGTGTCTGTCTTTGGAGTCAGGCACTGTATAGTTGTTACGACAACTAAACAGATGTCGGAGGTTGTTGAAGATATTTTGAATAAACTAAGGACCAAGCATATCGACACAGCCCACCTGCTAAAGGTTGAGGCTGAGGGCGGTATCATATATAGTAGCAATGTTTACTTAAGACTAGAAAAAATATGGCAAAGAAGAAACCGACAGGTATCAACGGATCAGGATTCAGCAAAGAAGACTGGGAAACTCTAGAAGCCTTAGCAGAGCAGCATCCAGTGGTATGGAGTGCGCTACATATCATCAAGACAATATTCAGCAGGGCGCATATCGAAAGCTATCAGACCATTAACGAAACGCTAGGTTTCCTTAACGACTCACTCAAGGAGATAGCAGCCTTACCTAAGGAAGAAAGACCAAAGTTGCTAGACAACAACAAGGAGAAGGAGTTTGATGCGATCTTGAAGGTTGTGCAGTCTATCCCTAAGATAAATGCTGACCTGATCAGCATGCGTAACGACCTATTTAGCGAGGACGACGAGACAGGATTGTCTAACGAATCATTATCTGACACATGGGCAAACGACAAGAGGAAAGGGTCCAAATAAAGGAACCCAAGGAGAAGGCTCCGAAGAGACTGACCCCTAACCAGATCAGGCAGATGATACATCACCTGTTTGAGATATACGGGTTCTATATCCTAGACGACAAGTACCTATTCGCATACATGAGCTACATAGACCACAACGGCAACCAGGTGATCGCATGCAGGCTGTTTATGTCTACCATCGAGTTCATGCCTTACGAGAACCGCAGGGAGCTGTACAAGGAGATGGCTCCGTACCTAAAGAAGAAGTTTGTAAAGAACCCACATCTCATGGCAACAAGTGTGCAGGAGATAGAAAACACAATGACATGGAGACCAAGGAAGGTGGAAATACTGTAAGGAAGGCACTAGCATCTAACTGCCCATTCGTTAGGCGAATCATGCAGTACGAGATAGCTGACGTGAATGCCCTGAGATATGTAGGCAAGAAGGCAGACCTAACCCCAGAAGAGTTATGGCACGAGGACCGTCCGCTCACACTAGACGAGACACTAATCATGCTTAACCTGAATAGATTAAAAAGATTGTACATTGACAATGAGATGTATGAGATAATGGAGTGTAGTGAACTTAAGAGGGAGCAGAACGAGACGGCATACTGGGAGTTTGTGCTAGAGCTAGCCAAGTGCATAGAGAAGTTAGGTTCAGAATACGTAAATTCGATCCTGAGGCCACTAGGGTTTAGGCAAGAGAATTACTTAATAACAAAGCAGGTACGATGATCAATATCATAACGTCAGGAATGAAAGAGAAGCCCATCTTTGAATGGGACGGGATGCCTACCTTTAGGACTAAGTCTGAAGAGGCAGCATGGTGGGACAGGGAACGTAATAGATGGGAGACAGGATTTGGTGGTCTTACTGGTCAGCACTACTTTACCATCACCCAGGGTACATACAAGAACGCTTCCAACAAGTACGTTAGACCTTCTGTAAGGGATGGTGATATGCTAGTATTTGAGGAGTACAACGAGTGCCGTAGGACAATGGAGGACTTGTTCATTGCCAAGCGAAGGGGATTTGCATTGTCTAGTATCTTCGGAGCTGCCATCCCCATGCATGCTTCCATCACCTATCCAGGATCCACAAACCTGATCACATCTGCCGATAAGAACCGACTAGAGGAGTTGTATAAGGACAAGGCTATGGTGTTCTATTCTGAGATGCAGGAGAAGATTAAGCCGTCCATTGTCTCCTCTAGGCAGCATGGATACCTACACTTCGGCAAGAAGGTGGGTAACGACATCACAGGTCTAAACTCTAAGATCCTTTGCATCCAGACTACCGAGTCTCCTAAGGATGCTACAGCGTTCGAGGCTTACCGTGCTACCACGGCATTCATCGATGAGGTATTCCTCCATCCACGTCCAGACATGGTTGTTGCCTCCACACAGGCATCGCTACAGGACGGATTCAGGAAGATTAATCCAGTAGTGCTAGGAGGTAGTTGCGGTGTAGCTTCTACGGAAGGTGCTAGTAAGATGCAGGAGTATTGGCTAGATGCAGAGAATAACATGGTGCGAACCATATTTATCCCTGGGACATTGTGCATTGTAGATGCGCCAGAACTTGACGAGGATGGTAGACCAACAGGAAAGATGCTTAACTTCTGTCCTAACGGTAGGAGTAATGAGAAGGCTGCTTTCGATTGGATCATGACCATGCGTGGCAGGTTTGAGAAGGCTAAGAACAAGAAGAAGCTATTACAGTTCATCAAGGCATATCCACTGACCATCGAGGAGGTGTTTGATGTTAACACACAGGGTGTATTTACAGAGGATGTGATGGAGATGATCCAGACTGCTTCGATGAGGATTACTAAGGAGAACTACCCTGTGAATAGATTCGATCTGATAGAAGACAACAGAGGGGGCATTACAGCCCGTGTGAACAACTCAACTGGTGATTTCTATATACTAGACCATCCTACTAAAGATGTTGCGTATGGAGCAGGTAATGACCCTATCCCATTTGGACAGACTGACGACATCACATACAGACGATCTGAGAACGCTCTAGTTATAGGCAGTTTGCTAGAGATGAAGATGCATGCATATTACTCTGAAAGGACACACGACGCTGACTTAGCTGCAAGTAAGATGTTATTGCTACTAAAATATTATAACAACGCATGTGTGCTTATCGAGCGTAACAGGGGAGGGACTCTGATCGACAAGATCAAGAACTATGGCTATGCTAACTTACTAGCACCTCAACCTAAGTTCCTAGGAAGCTCTGGATACGACAAGCGTATTAAGCACGGGTGGTACAAGGACGCACACTCTTCCATACTAGCTAATGCAGAGCTAGTAACATATATTACTAAATACTCTGACAGGATATATTTTAAAAGGCTGATCGATGAGATCAAGGTTTTCATCATCGAGAACACTGACGTTGCCGATGCCTGGGTATCGTTCCTGCTATACGCTAGGGATTACTATGAGCGTCTTGCCAAGAAAGCAAATATGAATACCGTTGCTAGAGAGACGATTGTGGTAACAATAAAAAACGGAGAGCGGATTGTCGAAAGAAAGAAGGTGTATATTAGCGACGATGATAACAGCCATTTAAATCGAATAGATTCGTTCAACCATGGAAGATAGTTTTATCATAAATGACTTGAGGTCACAGTCGCAGAAAGTAGTTTATACTACTAACGATAAGGTGACAGAGATAGGGTACTTTATGAGATTCGCTGAGTTTAAGCCAGAGGGAGTGAATGCAGTAGGTTTGGTTGCTGTGATAATTGACAAACAAGGTAAAGTCTGCTATCGTGAACCAAAATCAATTCGATTCGTATTCGAGTGAAACTGAGGTAATCAGTAACGCTACACCAGCCAAGACACTCTCTGAACCTAAGGAGGTTAAATATAATCTGTTTAAGGGTAAGGACGGCATGGACATAGAGTACTCGTTTAAGATACATCCACTACAAGAAAACGAGAAAGGTAAGAAATACTGCATGGTAGTTTTCTATGGTCACCAGACTAGGATCGAGATGTTGTTCTATGACGGTACTAGTAAAGACGGTGTCAAAAATAGATTAGCTAGACTAGGTTACTTTTTCAAAAAAATATCATAGATTTGTCCATCTACTTGCTCAGGGTGGACTGATTGGTTTTGAGATTGCCGACTTGAAAGGGTCGGCAATTTTTTTTTAATAAAAAAATTTTATGTATGTTTGTCGGCATGGATAGAAGATTTTTAAATGTAAACTATGACTCCCCTGTTGAGATTCATCTTACAATACGAAACATATGTGATAGCATCCTGATCGAGTCAGGAGAGAAGAAAAGGATTCCTGAGTTATATCAAGACCTAGTCATATACGCTATATCTAACATCAAGCCTGGGGATAAAATCGAGACATCTGAGCTATCAGGAAGGTCTGTTAAAACAATATTCTACCTAGACAGAGACCAAAGAAATCAAGTGATGTACTTGCTAGGTGGTGAAGAGTCTATGACCATGAGAGAGAAATATGACATACTCCTTGAGTATAGCATAAAAAAACTTTATGGTAAGGAGCTATTAAAGCCGATGGGAAGATGAGAAAAGTATTCATAGGATGCGACCCAGGTCAGTCTGGAGGATTTGTTATCATCGATCAGGACCAAAATGTATTGTCTGTGTTCAAGACCCCAGACAACCGAGTTGACTTCATCGAGAAGATGATGGCAATAAAGAAGATGGAAGGCCAGATATTCCTTATAAAGGAAAAGGTGCATTCTCAGCCTGTTAATGGAGGTAAGGCTAACTTTACCTTCGGATACAACATCGGAGTGCTAGAGACGTGCCTAACGGTAGCTAAGATACCATTCCAGGACGTGACACCACAGACATGGATGAAGATGTATATGCTCAAAAAAGAAAAGACTGAGTCGGGTACACAGTGGAAGAATAGACTAAAAGCTAGGGCGCAAGAATTATTTCCAGACCAGAAGGTAACCCTTTGGAACGCAGACGCTTTCCTAATAGCTGAATTCTGTAGGCGATACGTGAAGTGATCTTAGCTTCTGATTATAAGCAATAAAATGTATATTTGGTCCTTGTAAAGGATTACAAAAATGGCGAAGAAAAATTCTACAAATACACAGGCAGCGGACGTAATTAGCTACCAGCCTCCGAGACAAGATATGACCGAAAATCAAATTCTTGAGGAGTATGGTGGTTGGGACCGTTACGATAGACAGATGATTAGGTATTGTAGTACGTTCTACAACAGACCTAACGAATTCTACGACAGCTTCTACCAGCAGCAGGCATCAGTTAAGTCTGCTTTATACAATAGAAGCTTCGCACCAGTCATACAGATACTTGAAAACTATAGATACTATAATGGAGAACAGATCAACTTTAACTACTCGTTCTTATCCAAGACGGTTAGTGGTGATGAGATACCTGCTCCGTTTATTCCTGGACAGAAGATCTACCAGATCATAGAATACTTAAAGGGTTCATACGCACAGGTTATCAGAGGAGCGAAGTTAAGAACACGTTCTTTGTCAAAAGAAGCAGCAGGCAGAAGATATGTGATGATGAGTCTAGCTATGTTGAAGTATGATAACAAAGACTTATTTAATATAATAGAAGAAACGTCTGAAGTCAGGTTAGATCCAATGCCTGAACAAAAGATGGAGTCAAAAGAGTCAATCCATAAGTATATGGAGGAGACACCATTTGAATCATCAGAAAAACTAGGTAATGATCTTATCGAGATGATTACTAGGGATAATGACTTCACAACAAAAAGCATAAGAAGCTATTTCGATACTAAGGTCGGTCGTTATTCGGGTATGATTGTTAGACTTCTAAATGGTCGTATTGACATACAGACTATCCCTGGGTATCAGCTAATCATAGACAACCGAGTTGACGACGACCTTAACTCTATGGCTCGTTTCCGTGGGATGATTGAGTACATGACTCCAGAGGAAATATTTGAACGATATCCATTCAACGAAATAGAGAGAGAAGAGATACTAGCAAACGCAGGAGGACTGAATACGTTCATGGCTCCATTTAATAGTTTCTCTGACCCAATCAATTTCAGATGGTGGTCACCAACAAATCGCCAGATGGCTGTTGTTACCATGTATTGGATGCAGCTAGTGGACACTAGATTCGTATACAAGAGAGATGCTAATGGAAAGATTAAAGTACCTTATGAATATAAGATACTTAAGAAAGATGACCCTAGAGCAGGTGAGTTCTTCTTAACCGTTCCACGTCAGGGATCTCTTATAGGAAACAAGTACGTACGTGACAATAAGTTCTGTGATGATATCGTATATCATCCGTCAGACAAGAAACAACCATTGTTCCCACTGCATATTATCTGCCCTAACATGGTAGGTGGGACTAGTAAATCTGTAGTAGATAGGCTAAAAGCACATCAGGATATGCATGATGCTATCTCGTTACGTATCAGAGATAAGATGGCTAAGGCTCACGGTAAAGTTCCGATCATTGACGGTTCACAGCTACAGGGTATGAGCGCACTAGATCTGGAAGAAGATTTCAAGAAACTAGGATTTAGCGTTGTTAACCTAGCTAGTACAGAACCAGGGGATCCAACTAGAGCAACGCTAGTACAATATGCCGACTTTACAATGGATGCTGACGTATCTGCTTTAATTAACCTAAAGCAAGAGGAAGAGCGTCTGATGAACGATATGTACAACACTTCACCTATCGTGATGGGTACACAGCAGACATATACAGGCTATGGTACACAGCAGGCTGCTATATCACAGGCGACTATGAGTATCATTAACGATACACAAACGCACATACAGTTCTTAGCGAATGTTTTACAATACGCAATTAATGCTGCGAAGAAATATTATACATCTAAAGAAGGGCAGGAGGCAGCTAAGGAGTTATTTAACCCAAGAACGCTTTATCTATTGGAGTTGTCAGCTGATGCACGTTTTGAGGATCTTTCTGTAATAGTTGACATACTAGATAACATAGACCAGACTGAGCGTAAAGAGTTGATGATGTTAGCTCAAACAATTATACCTACAGGAAACCTAGCTGCTCTAGAGATGATGGTTGACTTATCTTCTCAGCCTACTAAGACAGGACTTAAGAATGCTATTAACTATATTGTTAACAAAGCGAAACGTGAGGCAGCAGAGCAGCAGGAAATGCAACAGCAACAGCAGATGATGATGCAACAACAACAGTTGGATGCACAAGCTGACATGCAAGAGTCTAATCTTGAAAGTAAGGAGTATGCAACGCAGGTAAATAACGATACAAAGCTAGCAGCTAAGGCTATGGATTTGGAATCAAAAGGTCCGATGGAAGGAACTCCATCAGCACCAGAACCTCCACAACCTCCTATGTAAAGCAATAAATTTGTTTTTTTATTAAATTAACCATAAATTTACACCCGATGAGCAAAGTAGCAACGACAACTGAAACAGAAAACGAAGTGGAACAAACTCCTGAAAATGAGGTATTGGATCAACAGGAAGATGTAGTAGTGACCGATGGGGAACCAGAGGTTTCACTATTATCAGATGATGATGATATCTCTGATGACGAACTGGATGGCAGGGTTATCACCCCATCATTCTTTGGTAAGTCATCTTCAGCACCACTAGAGAACGAATCAAATCAGTCTAGTGTAGACCAGTCAGAACTAGAACGGCTTAGAGCCATTGAGTCTGATTACCTTTCATTCACATCAGATCCACTAGTAGAGGCAGCATACAACTTCAGAAAGTCTGGAGGTAACGATGTGATGGCCTTTGTTAATGAGTTGACAGGTGGATATAAAGACATCAACAAGATGTCAATGGACGAGATGTACGAGGCAAATTACCGTAACGGTATTGCTAAGAGATATCAGCTGTCCGAGGATGACATCGAGGAGGCACTAGATGACTTCAGGATGTTAAGTGCTGCAAAGAAGGCTGAGATCATAGACCCGATCCGTGAGAAGCTAGAGCAGGAGTCAAAGAACGGTATTAAGAACCTTAGCGATAAGTTCGCAGGTAACTATAAAGAACAAGAAGAAAAGGTCCAAGCATTCGAAAAAAGGGAGCGCACCTCAGTCGAAGAGCTAGACAATAAATTGAATGCACTTGTAGGCAAGACATTACACCGAGTTCAAGTAACCACTGAGATGGCCAAAGAGCTACGTGATTCAGCCATGAAGTTTGCAATCAGAAACCCAGAGACCCTAGAAGCCGATGTAGACGCTACCATCTCAATGTGGATGTGGATGTTAAACGGTGAAAAGGT
>Ga0304730_1000126_pt1 | contig 71842 bp, 57 predicted proteins | sample M_130628_MF_Meta_FD_190474 | JGI IMG/M metagenome (GOLD analysis project Ga0304730, IMG submission 190474) | Freshwater microbial communities from Lake Montjoie, Canada to study carbon cycling - M_130628_MF_MetaG (v2) (version 2) | ecosystem: Environmental > Aquatic > Freshwater > Lake | place... | reverse complement strand
AAAGCCAAAAACAAAAATAGCAACCCCCATTTTGCCCCAACATTTAATTTTTAAGCAGTAGCAACGCTTTTAAAGGATAGATTGTACTATTTTTAGATTATCTCGGACAACAATAATTAAAAACAACTAAGAATAAAAAAAATAAACAACTAAGCAAAAAATCCCCAAATAATGGAAACAAGAATTCGAATAAGTTTTTAGATTTATTGCATTTCATCATACTCTACTCTTTCGCCATGTTTATGTTTTATTTGTTCTTTTCTTTTATTGCTTCATTTTTTGGAAAACAATATTGGCCATTTAGATAGATAAAAAATAAAAAAAATAAAAAAAACAATATAATTTAACTCGTTTATCATAAATTAGCTAAAATTTAATTTTATGGGAGAAACAACCAAAAAAGTCACGATTACTTGTGCTCATTGCGGCGGAATGTTTACAGTAACATTACCTACTATTGGTCACAGCAGTAGAGGGCATCAACATTCTCCTGGATGTGGAAAATCAACTCAGGTAGAAGTTAATTCAGGTGAAATTGTAAGAACAAAAAAACAATAAATTAATTAATAAACTAAACTACTAAAAAAATTAAAATGGAACAATCACGTAACAAAGATCAAAAATGCCCTGTTGTACTTTTATTAGATACCTCTGGTTCAATGGCAGGACAACCTATTGATGAATTAAATAAAGCTCTAGTAAAATTAAAAGAAGATGTTTTAAATGAACCAACTCTATCAAGTCGTTTAGAAATTGGTATAGTAGCCTTTGATGATGATGCTAGAGTAGAAAGAGCAATTGATTTAATTACTCCTGAAACAGACCTTCCAATATTAAATGTTGGTGGAGTTACAAACTTAGTAGCAGGTATGAACAAGGCAATAGAAATCGTTACAGACAGAAAAAGTTTTTATAAATCCAATGGCGAACAATATTACAGACCTTTTATTGTATTATTTACTGATGGAGCTCCAACAAATACACCAGAAGAGATTGAACAATTAGACCAAACTATACAGCAGATGTCTGATGAAAAACGATTTGTATTTTTACCATTCGGTGTTGGCGGTGCAGATATGCAATTACTATCAAAACTTGCCGCACAAACAGAAGATCAAAGATTAAAAGGTAAAGCTGTTGCATATCAAATGACCAATGAAACCAAATTTTCGGGTGTCTTCGAATTTGTAAGTGCAAGCATCTCAAGTGCAATTAATCAAGGAGGAACTCAAACTGCTCAATTATCTCCTGATGTTGCACAAGCAGTTACATTTGATTTAAGTAATTAAAAAATAAAAAATGCCTAACGATTATAATGTTTCTTGGGTAAATGTTCAAGGGAAATCTCACAAGAAATCAGATCCTCCAATACCTTGTCAGGATTCATATAAATTTGATTTGTTAGACAATGGTATAAGCATAGCAATTGTATCTGATGGAGCAGGTTCTTCAACATATTCACATTTTGCTTCTACTTTCTCAGTAACTCGATTATTAGAAATATGTAAATCACGACTACTATTAATTGATAAACTATTAAAGTATGATACTAAAATTGAAGAGGAAAAAAAACTTGTTTTAGAGGGTTGGAACACACTAAGCAAAGAAATGTTTGATCAAACTAGAGCTGATCTTTTAAAGTTTGGTGAAGAATCCACATACCTACCTAAAGATTTGCACTGTACATTAATGCTTGTCATCAAAACTTCATTTGGATTTCTAACTGCAAATATTGGTGATGGAAGAGCCGGATATTATAACGGAGTTGAAACAAAGCCGTTAATCGTACCTTTCATGACTTTTACTGCAGGGGCTACATTTTTTTTGATTAAAGAAGGCTGGGAAAATATTTTTAGATCTTATGCTGTATTTGATGAGAATGTTGATTATTTCTTTGCATCCTCTGATGGCTGTCAAGAATTTATTATTGACGCTAGTTCCAAAGGACCTAAAACAGGAGTTTATGATAATATTCTCGGCGATGATGCTTTCTATGATTTGAATAAACCATTCCATCCTTTTTTTGAGGGGGTTATTAAATCACTTAAAGAGGTGGAATCAAATGATGAAAGAAATGAGAGATTAAGGAATTTGATTGAAAATGGAATTTATTCTTTGAATGGGGAAGAAAAAGAACTTAAAAGCATAAGTGATCCAACTCTGGATGACGACAAAACATTTGTATTTTTTTATAAATAATTTTTATAATGTACATAAACTCCTTAGGTAACTCTTTGAATTTGGGAAATGAATTGGGTAAAGGCGGAGCTGCTGTCGTTTATCATCATGCAAATGACAAAACAAAAGCAGTAAAAATATTTAAGCCCGAATATTTACAAAAAGAACCATCCCTAATTAATCGTATAGATAAATTATACAAATTAGAACAGATTGCCGATTTTAATATGAAGTTTGGTAATTTACAAAGATCAATTGGCTCCTGGCCAAAGGATATTGTTAAGGACCGGTCTGGAAAAATTGTAGGTTATGTTATGGATTCAGTTAATGGAGGAGTGGATCTTGCGCATGTTGTTTCTAACAATTTTTATAAACATAGGAAATCCAGTAATTATCAACTTTGGGAAGATGCGTTTAAATATCGAACAGAAAAAATTGTAAATCGATTTATACTTTGTTACAATCTTTCTCATTCATTTGATAAAATATATAACATCAAAACAAAACAAGGGGCTAAATTAGATTTAGAAATTTGCAATTTTGATATTAAGCCTAAAAATATATTGGTATCAATAGAAAAAATAAATAACTCCAACAGTATCTTACCATTTATTTTAGACTTAGATAATTTGACATTTAAAAATAAAACCGGTGAGTTAGGTCCGGCTCATCCTCAATTTACTCCAGACTACATGGCACCTGAAGGTCCAATTGACAAGTATTACGATTATTACAGTATCGCTGTAATTTTTTATCAATTGATATTTGATACTCATCCATTTTCAGTGATTGGCGGAACTCGTTTTACTGATGGAACTACAACTGGTTTCTATGTAAAGAACAAATGTTTTGCCTGGGGCAGAAATAGAAAATATTTATCTCAATCAACTTTAAACGACTTTAGGCATAATAATTTCAAAAAAATCCCTACAGAACTTCAAAACTTATTCATCAGAGCATTTGATAGTGACCTTCAAAATAATAGGCCCAACATGAATGAATGGAAAACTGCTTTTTCTGATTTTATCTCTGACAAAAACATCCGTTTTAATCAATTGTTTTTATAAATTTTTTCTATGGGTACGGAATCTAATGATAGTAATTTATTTCCCCTAGATATTAATGACAATTCACTTAATAGTAACAATGTTCCAAACAATGTTACAAATGCTAATAAAAATGATGATGTCGTTATTTTTCCATTAGACATAACTAATAATTTTCGCTCCACAAATACAAACCCAAACAATAATAATACACAAAGCGTAGCAACCTCTACAAATTTAAATATTTCAAAGGGTAAAATTTCAAAGCCTAAGAATACCCCGAAAAGTACTAAAAACAATAATCAGAATAGTAATCAACAAACTGGGCAAGGGATTCCATCTCAAAAAAAGACCTCAAAATCCATCAGCCCGTTAGTTAAATGGATTGTGATTTTATTATTGTTTTTTTATTTTAAAAAAGATATTTTTAACTCAAGAGCATTTCATAAAATTGAACGTTGGTTTGTTCTTCACAATCCATTTGAAACCAATATTAATGATTTTGAAAACTTCAAAAAAGGCAAACCAATTTATTACGCAGATCATCCCAATATAGATCCCACACATTGGTTTAAAAAAACAAACACAACTTATGATATTTACATAGGCGAATTGATATTATTGGGAAAAACTGGAGAAATTGAAAGAAGATATGTATTGCCCAAAGGTGTAAAAGAGGAAATGTATTATTCTGTAAATAAAAATAAGAAAACAAAAAATAAAATATACATAAGAGAAATAGATTACTATATTGAAGAATTGCTTTTAAATAATGAAGACTTGGGTCAAAAAGCATTATTACAGGAATGGCAAGGTGGGCCAACTTTTTATGTTTCAATAAACAAATTGGAGTATTATCAAGAAGTTGCATTGAAATTTTTAAAAAATGATTTTGATGCGTACAAAAAAAATGACACCGGAATTATATTTATTCCTGAATGTTTTTATGAACGTATCAAAAAGGGTGAAAATGTTCGGAATTTAACACTGAAAGACATTCCAACGTTTAAAATCACTGAAAATACTTTTAATACAAGTCATCAAGCTTCGGAGAATTCAAAAGTTGAACAAAAAAATAATTCTGAAGAGGTTTTGGGGCTAACACCCGGACGTAGTCTTTATAAAGTAAAAAGTAGTTCTTTAGGTAAATCCTTTTTTTATGAATCTCCAGATTACTCAAGTAAAACAAAAAAATATATTATTGCTGGAGATTTGGTGCAAATAGAAAATACTGAAAATGGATTTGGATTCACTAATTTTTATAACAATGATGAAGTTCAGACTGATGGTTGGTTGGATATGTCTACATTGGAATTTCAATGCAAAGATTGTGATATTAAAAGATAGTTTTCTAATTAAAATTGAATGTTTAATTAAAAACAGTCATAAATATTCAAATTTGTAATAATTGCCAAGCAAAAATGGATTCTTTATGCAATTATTGTTCTATTTGTGGAAGAAAACTATTTCAAATTGAAAAACAAAAAAAACTGATAGAATCAATAATTGATATTTTAATTTAAAAAAAAATGGAATTTATAGTTTGTAATAATTGTCATTTAAAAAATAATTTAAACTCAAAATTTTGTTCAAATTGTGGATCGAAATTGGAACAATCAACTTTGAAGAAAGATGAAATGAATTTTTCTTCAAAATCTGATTTAATATTTTTCCCCATAGAGATAGGTATTCAGCATAATGAAAGTTCTAATTATGCCCTACCTAAAGCAGAAAAAAATATAGTTACTTTGAATTTTGAAAATGGCATTTACGAGGGTGAAATTAAAAATAATCTATTTCATGGTTTTGGGAAATTTAAATTTTCTGAAGGGGTAATTTTTGAGAATTTCTCTGAAAAACAAAGGTTGGTAAATGGAGATATTTATGAAGGAGAATGGATAGAAGGTTTCAAACATGGTTTTGGGGTATATAGGTTTAACACTGGAGATATCTATGAGGGAAATTGGAAAAAAGATATAAGAACTGGTTTAGGAAAATATTATTTTCAGACTGGCGAAAAATTTGAAGGGGAATTTCTTAATAATTTTATTAATGGAAAAGGTAAAAGTATTTTACTTAATGGGAATGTTTATGAGGGAGAGTACTCTTATGATAAGTTTCATGGTTTTGGTAAAATGACATATTCAGATGGTGTTTATGTTGGGTATTGGGAATATGGAAAGAGACATGGGAAAGGGAAGTTTACTCATCCAAATGGGAATATTTATGAAGGTGATTTTGCTAATGATACTAGTAACGGAAAGGGTGTTGTTATTTTTTTTAATGACTTAAATTATATAAAATATGTTGGGGAATTTAGTAATGGCTTGTATCATGGTAAGGGAGAGTATTATTTAAAAAATGGTACAGTAAAGAAATGTACTTATTCATTTAATGAATTTGTAAGATGGGATTCGTAAATATTTTCGCACATAAGATTTTAATAAAAATAAATTTGGAAAGCATGGTTGGTGGCAAATTTTATCGAGTATTGATTGAATCAAAAAAAATAAAGTTATCTATAATTATGATTTGGGTATTGCATTTCTCAACCACCGCCCAATCTGTAAAATTCATCAGAAACGAATACCAGGCAAAATACCGTGTGTTTATTACAAACAAACCCCAAGAAGCCAATCAATGGATTTTTATAGTTCCTGGTCCAACTGACATCAGAAAGCCAGGCGAATGGTATGTTGTAAAAAATCCACAACTTTTCAAACAAGCAGTAAACCTATTCAGAGTTGATAAAAAAGATGATGCGGATATCATTGTTTATTATGTTTCAACAAGAGATTCAGCTAAAATAATTTCAAAATAAATCATGAGTCATCCTAAAATAAATAACTGTATAATCAAAATCGTTGGCTTACTAGGTGTTTATGATAATACATCACGTGTTGATTTTCAAAAAAAACTACTTAAGAATAACAAATATTCAGAAGATCACAGACCAGAAGTTGTAAAGATATCTGATACGTTTTCATTAGATCCTGCAGCCTTATTAAAAGATCAGTACTATCCTGAATTCAGAGATATAATGTATTTTAAAAGCAATGCAAATAAGGAATTGCTTTGTAGAAGATTTATTTGTAAACAAAAGCAAAATGTAAGTTTGGTTAATAAAAAGGGCGGAATAATAAATCAATTGCCTGTAATTATAAAACAATGTGAAATTTATCTTTTTACTGACCAAATAAGTTTGTTTTCATTGCAAATTGAAGTGAATCAATCGGATTGGAATTTTGATTTCCTTAGTGATTTGATACTTAAGTGCAGAAGTTTTGATTCAAATGTTGATGAAATGTCTGGAGGTAAAAATAAAGCATGGCACGAGTGGATTTCAGAGAATTATCTTCAAAATGAAAAATTGAGAGGAGAAAAAGTTAAGGCTGATGAGTTTAGTGGATCTAAATTCAAAGTATTTACTGCTATAGATTGTGATTTGCAGGCAGGTAATTTTGATCAATATCTTTATGATTTGGGAACATCTTCGCCTCTCAAATCTGCTGATGGACAAGGAGATTATATACCTCACAAAGATTATTTTTCTTTATTGATGAAAAGTAAAGTTTCATATTTTAATAATTGGGAGGCATTATGCTTATTTGACAGTTTTACAGCTATAGGATCCAAATTTCTAAGTTCTCAAGGTAATATAGACACGTGGAGCTATACTTATTTCAGGATATATTTATTTCAGCTTTTTTTCAAATACAATCTATATCGTTACAACTCCGACTTGCACGACAACACCGTTAAGCTCAGAAACCAATTTGAAAAGTTCCTCAACAACTACAACCTAAGTCATATCTCATTTAATTTTCTTCCCAATGAAATGTTCAATAAAATAGGAGAGGCACTTCATTTGGATGAGGAATTAAATACGTTCCAAAATCGTATTAACAGAATATCCTCTGCAATACAAGAGGAGAAGCAATCCAGAACAAATGCATTGCTTCAGTTTGTTTCGGTTTTGGGAGGACTTGGATCGGTTAAGCCGGTGTTTGATGGTTTGTCATTGGCACAGAAATATCTTGGCTGGAGTAATCTTGTATTTTACACTTTGTTGGTATTGATTTTATTAAGCATCGGCCTTGGGTTATTGGCTTTCCTCATGCCCGAACTCGTAAAAAAAATCAAGAAAAATATTTTTAGTAAATAATCCAATTTGTAAATAGGTTAAAATGCAGTTTACTTAATTGTATTTAAAATCATTTTATCATGATCGAAATTCAATCTATACAATTCACCCTCCAATCCCAATTCCACATGCTCCGGCATTTTGAATCGGTGGATGATGCTTTATTACAATTACTGCTCAATAACGGCTACACCCAAAATCAAATCCAACAAGAATTATCCTTACCCGGTTCTAAATTCTTTTCCCACTTTGCAAAAGATATTAAAGAACTATTAGAAAAAGTTTTAAAATATCAACACACAAAATCAACCGGTATAAACGGCAACCACATTATTGATATATCAATTCCTCAAAATGAATATCCAAATGGAATAGGAACCAAAGGTGTGGTGTCTATCAACGAAATTCCATCAGAACAAAAAACTCAAATCTTCTACGAAAAAAACCGAAACTTTCCACTTGCGCATTTATTGGTAGATACATTACCAGTTACCAACCAATGCACCTTAATTTTAAAACCAATCCCCGAAGGTTACGCTTTCATCACCGCTTTCTCTGGCGAATCTGCAATGCCCATTCCAGATTACAAAATGTCGAAATCGCAATTTGATGCTTGTAAAGCTTATTGGGATGGACATGTTTTTTTGAAGAAAATATAATTTAAAAAGACATAAAGAGGTGAAGATTTGAACGAAGTTTCGATAGATATTGGGTTTGCTATATATCGTAGAATGCACGATATTTTTCGTGATTGTTACGATTATACACAAATAATCTCATGAAACCTCAAATTGAAATTCGGTGTAGTTATGTGATTTCTCGGGCGATGATTTTTCGCACAAAAAAACTTGGATTTTCTTGTGGTTACACAAGATTTTTTGCATTTTCTACGAAAATTCTATTACCCCTCACATTTACAAGACCTTTTCTAAGTTGGTAAAAACATCGTCAAATTAATTTCCATTCATTTAACTATGTTTATTTTTGACTAAATTAGTACTCTGAATTATTTCAACTATTGTAATGTCATTTCGATTGTACGCGCATTACAATTAGATATCCAAAACGTAATAATTAAAAAGATGAAAACAGAAATAAAAAATATTCCATCAAAAAAAATCATACGAAAAAAAAATACTTTCATTTCAGATTTTAGTGCTGTAGAAGACAATTCTAATGCCATTCAAATTATTCGAAAAATTGGAGCTAGGGCAGGTAAAGCAGCGGCGGCTGAGGCAATGGCAGCGGGTTTGCCTCGCCTGATTGTAATGGATAATGAAATATTAAAAGTATACCCTGATGGAAAAGAAATACGAGTTAAAGGGACAAAACCAATTGGTGGCAAATATTTTATAAAATACAAAACCTCAACAGTATTTCATGCTACGAAGTAAGCGCGTTCGAATTATGGCCTGGCCCAATGAAAGTGGAAAAAGTACTGTATTGAAATCTGTTTATGCTCAATTTTACAACGCCTTGTTTGTAAATGCAGATGAGATAGAAAAATCTTTTAAAAAGACTGGATTTGTAAATCTTCTTGGAGATTATAATCTCGAAGTAGTTGACAGTTCTTTTGTTGAATTTCTAAAAGGCCAAGGTCGTTCACGGATGATGAAAGCTAAAAAAGAAAAAAGTGATATTTCTTTAAATTTTTCCAATGGAATATTAAGCATTAAGCACAAGCCCACTTCTTTAGATGCGGCTGTTGCTGCTGATTTTATCAGACATTCGCTTGTAGAAAAAAATGAAACGTTTACTTTTGAAACGGTACTTAGCCATTCTTCAAAAATTGATTTTTTAAAGCATACTAAAAACAAAGGTTTCAAAAATTACCTTTATTTCATTTGTACAGTCGATCCGGAAATCAATAAAAATAGAATCAAACAAAGGGTTAAATTAGGCGGTCATAATGTACCTACTGAAAAAGTCATCAGTAGATATTTCGATTCTCTAAAAATGTTGAAAGATATTATTCCGCTATGTCATAGGGTTTACTTTTTTGATAATTCATCCGAAGGAAATGATACATCTATTACACCCTTAGCTGAAATAAGTAAGGATAAGAAATTAAAGTTGCTAAGTACGAATCAACCATGGTGGCTGAAGGAATTTGTTATTGATCCAATGTTTTCATAGAACTGTTTCTTACCTATTTTTTTTATTTGAATTTATTCCAAGTTTGGTGAATAAAATCAATTGTTTTAGTTTTGTTTTTAAGGTTCATAAAATTGTTTCAAATTGAGCAAAATCGTGGTTTTGACGCTATCTTGACACCACAGAGATTTTTTAAAATTGATAAATTACTGATTAGCAACAATTTAGTATTGCTAGGTATACAACGGATCGACCCTAACGCGGTCACACAGAACAGTAAAGGGTTTCAAGCAATTGAAACCTTTTTTTCTTTTTACCAATCCCATCAAAATTTCCAAATCAAGCTGCCAAAAAGGTTATTATTCATAAAGGATTATTTTGTCAATTATCAAGTTGTATTTCAAGAATTAAGAATCTATCAATAGCCATATCACTTTTAAACCAATTTCTTTCCCACCCTGATTAGATTATAATTACTTTTGCTGTCTAATCATTTTACTGGTCATGATCAAATTGTCTATACGTTTTACCGGTTTATTTTTATGCTTTTATATTGGTCTTACTTCTTGCAAAAGCAATAAAAAAGATGTGCAAAAGCAAAGTCCACCTCCACCTGCTATTGTGGATGTCATTATAGCGGGTATGCAACCGTTGAACAATACCATTGAAGTTAATGGTGTGGTGTTGGCGAATGAATCGCTAGAAATTCATCCTGAGGTTAATGGCAGACTTAGTTTTCTGGATATTGATGATGGTGCTTTTGTAAAAGAAGGTACCGTATTGGCAAAAATAAATGATGCTGAATTGCAGGCACAACTTTCCAAAAGCAAATCGCAATTATGGCTTGCCGAAAAAAATGAAGATCGATTGAAGAAATTGCTTCAGATAAATGGGGTGAATCAATCAGAGTATGATCTCGCCATTAATAATCTAAATAACATCAAAGCAGATATTGATTTCATCAACGCACAAATTGATAAAACCATTATTAAAGCACCATTTAGCGGTAACCTCGGTTTAAGAATGATTAGCCCAGGATCGTACATAACTACCCAAACCGTGCTCGCCACTTTGCAACAAACCAATCAAGTGAAAATTGATTTTGCGGTTCCTGAATTGTACAGCAATTTGGTTAAGCAAGGATATGAAGTGACAATGGTTGTAGGAGAAAAAGAAATGTTTACAGCTAAAATTATCGCTACCGAATCAGCAGTCAATAGCAGTACAGGAAACCTCAAAGTGAGGGCATTATTATCAAAAGGCAATTTGAGACCAGGCGTTTTTGTAAAAGTGCAGTTGAAAGCCGGTGAAAATGCAAAGTCGATTATTCTGCCTACTAACGCCATTATACCAGATGCTACGTCTAAAAAAGTAATTGTGATCAAAGACGGCATTGCTAATATGACAAAAGTAACTACAGGAATTCGTTCTGCTTATGGTGTTGAAATTACAAGTGGAATTAATGAAGGAGATACTATCGCAGTAACAGGTATTTTATTCGCGAAGCCCAAAAAGCCAGTAAAAGTTAGGTCGTTAAAAAAAATAGAGGATTTAATTAATCAATAATCAAAAAGTCCTTCATGAATATTTCATCATTTTCTATTAAAAGGCCTGTATTCGCCATTGTACTCAACATCTTAATTGTGTTGTTTGGTATTGTGGGATACAATTTTTTGGCAGTTCGCGATTATCCAGCTATTGATCCGCCAATTATAAATGTAACTACTTCTTATGCTGGTGCCAATGCTGATATCATTGAAAGCCAGGTTACAGAACCACTTGAAAAAATAATCAATGGCATTCCAGGAATCAGGTCCATTAGTTCTTCCAGCGCTAATGGTAAAAGCAGTATCAATATCGAATTTAATCTTGGTGAAAATCTAGAAGCTTCGGCTAATGATGTACGTGATAAAGTAGGACAGGCGGTTAGAAATCTGCCACAAGACATAGATGCCGCACCAGTTGTTACGAAGAGTGATGCCAACAGCGATTTTATTATTTTGGTTGGATTGCAGAGCAATAGTAAAAGTTTGATGGAATTGAGTGAATATGCCGAAAATGTATTGCAGCAAAAATTACAAACAATTCCAGAAGTTAGTTCGGTTGGTATTCTCGGTCAAAAGCGGCCTTCAATGCGCATCTGGTCTGATCCTGAAAAAATGAATAGGTATCATGTGGCATTCACTGATATAAAAAATGCATTGAACAAAGAAAATATTGAAGTGCCATCTGGAAAAATAAATGGGAATTCAACAGAGCTTGCCATCAGGGTATTGGGAAAATTACTTACAGAAGATGATTTTAATAACCTTATTTTAAAACAAAGCGACGAAGGGATTGTGAGATTGAAAGATGTAGCGAAAGTAGAGGTAGGTCCTGAAAATGATGAGTTTAGCTGGCGACTCAATGGCGTAAATTCAATAGGCGTATCCATAACGCCACAGCCGGGTGCAAATTATATTAGAATCGCAGATGAGTTTAATAAGCGAATCGAGCAGATTAAAAAAAACAATAAAAATGATATTCAGATAACAACGCTAATTGACAACACGCAACTAGTTAGAAAAAGTATTCGTGAAGTAGTAGATACTTTGTTGCTTTCTTTTAGCTTGGTGGTATTGGTGATTTTCTTTTTCTTCAGAAATATTTTAATAGCAATTCGTCCATTAATAGATATTCCTATTTCTTTGATCGCTACTTTCTTCATAATGTACTTTGCCGGTTTTAGTATAAATATACTTACGCTTTTGGCCATAGTGCTAGCTACTGGTCTTGTTGTGGATGATGGCATTGTGGTAACCGAAAATATTTTCCGTAAACTGGAAGAAGGTTTTCCCATTCGCAAAGCGGCTATTGAAGGGAGTAAGGAGATTTTCTTTGCGGTGGTTTCTACATCTATTACATTGGCGGTGGTATTTCTTCCGGTCATATTTCTTCAAGGTTTTGTGGGAAGTTTATTTAGAGAGTTTGGCGTGGTGATTTCAACTGCGGTGCTTATTTCAGCTTTTGTTTCGCTTACGATAACGCCTGTATTGAATGTGTTGTTGCATAGAAAAAAAACAGGGCATGGGAAGTTTTATGAAGCTACGGAGCCTTTTTTTAGAGGAATGGAAAATGGGTATAAAAAATTATTAAATGGATTTTTGAATTGGAGATGGTTGGCATGGGGCATCGTGTTGGTTTGTGGCGGATTGATTTATTATCTGGTTAATTCATTGCAAAGTGAAATTGCGCCGATGGAAGATAAAAGCTCTGTACGATTTATTTTTAGTGGTCCAGAAGGAGCGACATATGATTATATGGTAGAAGCAGGAAATGATTTTATTAATTACGTGTACGACTCTGTTCCAGAAAAAGAATTTGTGTTTGCTGCCATTCCAGGATTTAATGGAACGGGCGTGAATAGTGGATTTGGAAGGGTGAGATTGGTAGATCCGTCTAAAAGAAATCGAACGCAGGCAGAAATTGCCAAAGATCTTTCTGCAAAAGCTAGTCAGTTTAATCAAATCAGAATTTCAGCAGTTCAGGAGCAAACCATTTCTGTAGGATTAAGCTCTAGAAGTGCATTGCCTATTCAGTTTATTCTTCAAAATCTTGATTTCGAAAAATTAAAAGAATTCATTCCGAAGTTTTTGGAAGAAGCAAAAAAGGATCCAACATTTATTACGCCTACTGTTGATTGTAATTTAAAATTCAATAAACCGGAGTTGCAAATTTCGATTGATCGATTAAAAGCAAGAGAATTAGGGGTTAATATTACTGACGTCGGTGATTTGCTTCAAGAGGCATTTAGTGGTAGGAGATTGGGTTATTATATCAACAATGGTAAACAATATCAGGTAATAGGTCAGGTAGATTATTCAAACCGACAAGAGCCTAATGACATCTCAAAACTTTATGTAAGAAATAGTCGTGGCGAAGAAATTCCATTGGCTTCGGTAGTGACCATAAATGAGAATTCTAACCCACCAACTTTATTTCATTTTAATAGATACAAATCCGCCACCATACAGGCCGGGTTAGTAGAAGGCAAAACGATAGGCGATGGTGTAAAAGCCATGCAGCAAATTGCAAAAAACGTATTGGATGATTCATTTCAAACAGAGTTGAGCGGTCCATCTAGAGATTATGCGGAAAGCAGCAGCAACGCGAGTTTTGTGTTTATGTTGGCCTTGTTGCTGATCTATTTGGTATTGGCTGCACAGTTTGAAAGTTTTAAAGATCCATTGGTCATAATGATTACCGTTCCATTGGCCTTGGCGGGCGCAATGTTGAGTTTGTGGGCATTTGATCAAACCATTAATATTTTCTCACAAATCGGTATGATTATGCTGATAGGTTTGGTGACTAAAAATGGTATTTTGATAGTAGAATTTGCCAATAAAAAACGTGCATCTGGATTGGATAGAAAAGAAGCCGTGCTGGTTGCTTCACAACAAAGATTACGTCCGATTTTAATGACAAGTCTTGCAACAATTTTGGGTGCCTTGCCCATTGCATTGAGTTTGGGTGCAGCCAGTTCGAGCCGTGCTCCATTGGGGATTGTGATTGTAGGCGGCTTGTTTTTTTCTTTAATATTGACATTGTTTGTGATTCCTGCTATTTATACTTTTATCAGCAGCAAGCATGTTAAAATTGTAAATGATTTAAATGATTAAGATGAGATTTCTTGCCACTATATTTTTAATTTGTTTTTATTCTATTGCACAAGCACAGCGTATCAGTTTGCAAGATGCCGTAAACATCGCATTGAAAAATAATCTTGATATTCAAATTCAAAAAAACAATGCTGAAATTAGCAAGATAAATAATAATCGGGGTGTAGCCGGTGGATTGCCTTCTGTAATCTTTAATGCCACAGATCAAGAAAGCAGTATTGGTATCAATCAAAAGTTGAACAATGGAACTGTCATCAGTCGCTCGGGTGCCTATTCAAACACAATGAATGCAAATGTTGTTGGGAGTATGCTTCTGTATAACGGGTTTAGAGTCGTTGCCACACAAAAAAGACTTATTGAAATTCAAAAACAGAGCGAGCAATATTTGATTGCACAAATACAAAATACAATGGCTGCTGTGATGACGAAATATTACACGGTAGTTAGAGAGCAATCTTATGTTGGTACATTGCAGCAAAGCATAGATGTTTCACAAAAGCAATTAGAATTAATCCAGAAAAAGAAGTCTCTAGGATTAGCCAGTGATGCGGATTTGTTTCAATCACAAATTGATTTTAACACCAGAATATTGGAGATGCAATCGCAACAAACCATTATAAAGCAAGCCAAAGTAGATTTCATGAATTTATTGGAGTTGCCTTCAGATTCGACTATTGACATTCAAGATACGATTGAAGTGAATCAGCAAATTGTATTAGCAGATGTGTTGAAACAGTTGAGTTCAAGTCCTGAAATTACTTCGCTTGATCATCAGATAAAAATTAATGAATTTATTCAAAAAGAAGTGTCAGCAGAAAGGAAGCCTTCTTTAAGATTGAACATGGGATATAATTTTGGAAATACAGAAAGCACAGCTGGTCAATTATTGTTGAATAGGGTATATGGTCCATTTGTAAATATGGGTTTGTCTATTCCGATATATAATGGAAGCACTGCTAAGCGACAACAACAAGTGGCAACCATCAGTACTCAAAATGCAAGATTACAAAGAGATGCGGTATTACATGATATTCAGTCTGCAGCAGTAAAAACTTTTCAATCATATTCCAATGCGATGGAGCAACTGAAAACACAGCAAAATACATTTGAATTGTCGAAGCAATTGGTTGCAATAATACAACAGCGATTTCAACTAAATTCTGCAACGGCTTTGGAAGTAAGAGAGGCGCAGAAAAGCTTTGAGGAAGCAGGTTTCAGGCTTTTGAATGTACAATACATCGCTAAGGTTGCGGAGATTGAATTACAAAGAATTTGCAATAAGTTGAATTAGGTAGATGTATAGCCTTTATTTTTATTTCCGGTTGGTATGAGTCAGCAATTGTGTTATATCAACAATTCTTCCACAAAAAATGGGGCACTAGCTATTTTCTTTAAAAATAGTTTGGTAATTAAATTTCAACTTCATTGTAATTATGCATTACCAAATTCTCACCCTGATACTGTCTTCGCGATACATTGGCGTTCCTTTTTTTATGTTGAATGTTTTGTAAAATTCATCAACATCTGAAAAAGGTCCATTTACTCTGTATTTTGCAGGAGAATGTACATCGGTCATCAATCTGTTTTTCAATTGTTCTTCTCTGGTATTATCCAACCAACCTAATGCATATCCCAAGAAATATCTTTGCATTGGTGTAAGGTTTGATATTTTTTTATCTTCTTTGAATTGTGTCGTTTTTTTAAATGCTTCAATACCCAGCAGAATCCCACCTAGATCAGCAATGTTCTCACCTAATGTAGCTTTTCCATTGATATGGTAACCTTTTACTGGTTCATAATTATTAAATTGATTTACCATTACTTCGGCTTTCTGATTAAATGCCTCTTCATCTTTTTTTGTCCACCAACTTACTAAATTTCCTTTTTCGTCAAATTGTCTTCCTTCATCATCAAAACCATGTGTGATTTCGTGTCCAATTGTACTCGCGCCACCATATCCATATACCACAGCATCGTCCAACTCTTCATCTCTATATCCTGGAACCGTAAAAATTCCAGCAGGCAATACAATCTCATTATTACTTGGGTTATAATAAGCATTGTATGTTTGCGGATACATGTCCCATTCGTTTCTATCAACAGGTTTGCCTAGTTTATTGTATTCATAATTATGCCACCAAATTTTCGAGTTGATGTAATTCTTAGCCAGACTTTCTTTTCCAATTTCCATTGATGAGAAATCTTTCCATTTTTCAGGGTAACCAACTTTACTTTTTATTGTAGCAAGTTTGGTATACGCTTTTTGTTTGGTGCTATCAGACATCCACGTTAGTTTAGCAATTCTATCTTTTAATGCGTCTTTGATTGCATCTACCATTTGCGTATATCTTTTTTTGGCAGTTTCGTTAAAGAACTCTTTTACATATAGTTGACCAAGCATTTCTCCCATAGCATCTTCTTCCATTTTGATTGCTCTTTTCCAACGAGGCTTTCTTTCTTTAGCGCCGCTAAATAGTTTGTTGAAATTAAAAGAAGCCACTCCATAAGCATCAGGAAGTACGGCAGCTAAGTCGCTAATTAAATTGAATTTTACATAGCTTTTCAAATCTGAAATGGGTGTTGATTTTAATAAATCATTTAGTGTGGTAAAAAATTCTGGTTGACCCACTATTACAGAGTCTGTTGATTTCACGCCTATGGTATTCAAATAGCCCTGCCAATCAATGTTTGAAGACATTTTAGTTAAGTCTGAGATAGCCATTTTATTGTAATTCTTATAAGGATCTCGAAGGTCTTCAATTTTGCGAGAGGCTTTAGCCAATTTTGTTTCTAATCCTAAAATGTTTTTTGCGCTGTTAGCAGATTGAGTTGCATCTTCTCCAGACATGGTTAGAATCGTTGCAATGTATTTTTGATACGCATTTCTAATGTCAATGGTCGTAGAGTCGTTTTTAAAATAATATTCTCTTTCTGGCAATCCCAAACCACCTTGGTATAATTGATAAGCCATCACATCACTTTTTTTGGCATCTTGTCCTACATATTCGCTAAATAAAGTAGAAGATCCGATTTTTTTTAATTCAGCAACTGTGGTCATTAATGATTTGATGTCGTTAATGGCATCAATTTTTTCAACAAGATATTTGATAGGAGATAACCCATCTTTTTCAATCTTATTCGAGTCCATTGCGGTAATCCAAAAGTCGCCTATTTTTTGATTTGCGCTTCCTGGTTTGTCATTTGTCGTTGCCGCTTTTTCACTAATTTCTCTTAAGCGTTTTGTGTTTTCTTCAATAACTAAATTGCCAATTCCCCAGCTTGATTGCTCGCCGGGAATTGGGTTATTTTTTATCCAATTGCCGTTCGCGTATTCGAAAAAATCATCTGAAGGGTTTACACTAGAATCAATATTTGCAGCGATGAAATCAGGCTTGCTGACGATGTCTTTTTTAGCATTACAAGACATAAAGAAAACAACAAGCATTAAAAATATGGAAAGGTTTCTCATAAAAAATTTTTACTAAAAGTAGTGAAACCTTCTCTTTTTCAAAAATTATTTCAAAACGATGCAATTATGCGAAACGATATCTTGTCAAATTAAACATTTTATTTGTAATCTTGCAATCAAACCTTTTCCTAAAATACACTTAATGATTTCACCTGTTTTAATGATTTACTTAACAGACTTTGCATGTTTTCAGCGAAAAAAAAGTTGAAGCAAATTAGTGCTATTGATCCCGAAAAGATGATTGGAATGTACTTTTAATAAGGTAGAATTCAATTTGTAACAATATTTCATTGAATAAATAATTTTCAAAAATCGAAATGAAACCAATACATAGAACTGTATTTATTGTGTTACTCCCTTTTATTTTAATGATAATCATAAACGAATCATTTAGATCATCAATTAAAGAACAACCTTATCATAAATATGGATTTACAACAATAAATTCTTCAAAAAAAATATCAGATAAGTGTACTTGGAACTGTCATAATAATACTGCTTTTTGCAAACAACATCATGTGAAGTTTTTAAAAAATTCTTTTTCTAAAACGGATCCATTTTACTACGGGGAAATAAAATTATTTAAAAGCACTGGAAATTATGGTTTAGCAAATATTACTATTTTGGTAATTGTCATTCCATTTCTAATTTTTTATTTTACAATTAAAGGGTTAAGCATTCGTAATGAAATTCAAAAAATAAAACAAAATGTATAAGCTATTTGATTGTGCCAATTTTCTTTATAATTATTGTACAGATTTTGTAATCAATTTGGCAAATCTTGTGCACTTGTCATACTATGAAATAAATTTTCTTTTCTTTTGTTTGCTTTATCCGTTTTTATTAATCGCTTCTTTCTTATTTTATTTTTTACAAAAAAAAAGATTAAAGTGCTTAAAGAAGTATTAAACCCAGATTTTGCAGTTGAAATCTATTACAAGAAAAAAATGCTGCAAATACAAGCGTTTGCTTGACTTTTTGACCTTACCATATTTCAATATGCTCTCGACCAAAAAATCGGCTCAAACACTCGTCTTTATTGCCTTTTTTCCTTTCATCACGATTCCAACTGCAAAATCTGGGTTGAAAGTTTTTGAAACAAAAAAAAGGGTAACGCTTGGGATGGATTTTATAAAAGCATGAAGTGAAATTCAGGAGATTTTATTAATATCTTAAAAGTAATACAAAAGTATGGTAAAGAAAAAGTACTTATAGGAAATGTACTTTTGATAAGGTAGAATCCATCATGAATTTCTTAAAATTATAGAAAATCCAATTTTTATTCCGCCGGCAAAAAAATCCATAATAAAAAATAAATCAACATCATGGCGCCGGATGATATACCAAATGTAATACCGCCTATCGCAAAGAATCCTACCAAAAATATCACCCTGATTAAACCGGCTGAAGTGCCCAATGCAGCAGCGATTCCAGACAATACCCCTCCTAAAATTTTGTCTTTATTGTTTCGATGCATAATTAATGTTTGTTTAAATAATTATGATAAATTCAATGTTTTGGTTTTTAATTTTAACTTTTGACTTTTTTTATTTGTGAATCTCAGAAGTAAAATGAAATTCAATATCTGGGTTGTTGGTTATTTCGGTATTTAAAAACCATTCGCTTTGTGCGAGATAAACCACATTGCCATCTTTATCTTCAGCAATATTCGCTTGTTTGTATTTTGTAAAATCATCAAGCTTTTTTGCATCTTTACTGGTTAGCCAACAAGCTTTGTAAAATGGCAAATTATTCATTTGTACAGATGCACCATACTCTTGTAAAAGTCGGTATTGAATTACTTCAAATTGAAGTTCGCCTACACACCCGATGATTTTTTTATTCCCACCAAATTGAGTAAACAACTGTGCTACACCCTCATCTGTTAATTGCATCAAGCCCTTTTCAAGTTGCTTGGTTTTCATCGGGTCTTTATTCGACACCTCTTTAAATATTTCTGGCGAAAAGCTCGGAATTCCAGTGAAATAAAAATTTTCGCCTTCGGTTAAAGTGTCACCGATTTTGAAATTCCCAGTGTCAAATAAACCTACTACATCACCTGGATAAGCTTCTTCAATTACATCTTTTTGACGGGCTAAAAAACTATATGGGTTATTGAATCTAACATCTTTTTCCAGTCGTACATGATTGTAAAAAGTGTTTCTCGAAAACTTGCCAGAGCAAACCCTTAAAAAGGCAATTCTATCTCTATGCTTCGGATCTAAATTGGCGTGTATTTTAAAAATAAATCCACTGAATTTATCTTCTTGCGGATTTATATCACGCGTTGTAGTGCCACGCAGACGTGGAGTAGGGGCAATACGAACAAATGTGTTTAGCATTTCTCGAACACCGAAATTGTTAACCGCACTTCCAAAAAATACAGGAGCTGTATTCCCGGATAAATAATCTGCTTCATTCAATTCACCATAAACCCCATCAATCAATTCTACATCTTCTCGTAAGGTTTCTGCATTTTTATCTCCAATGATTGCATCTAATTTTGCATCATTTAAATCACTTATCTCCAAAACGTCTTCATCATTCGCTTTTGTTCCTGCGGCAAACAAAACCAGATTTTTTTCATGTAGATTATAAACTCCTTTGAAATCCTTTCCGCTATTTATAGGCACCGTCATTGGGTGAAGCTGAATCTTTAATTCATTTTCTATTTCTTCCAAAAGGTCGAATCTATTTTTACCATCTCGATCCATTTTATTAATAAATACAATAACAGGGGTTTTACGCATGGCAATAACTTCCATCAATCTGCGCGTTTGTGCTTCGACTCCATTTACACTATCTATAACTAAAACCACACTGTCAACGGCGGTTAAAGTTCTATAGGTATCTTCGGCGAAGTCTTTATGCCCAGGTGTATCTAAAAGATTAATTAAAAAGTCTTTGTATTCGAAAGTCATTACACTGGTGGCAACACTAATACCTCTTTGACGCTCGATTTCCATGAAATCACTTGTTGCGTGCTTTTTTATTTTGTTGCTTTTTACAGCACCTGCCGTTTGAATGGCGCCTCCAAACAAGAGAAACTTTTCTGTAAGTGTAGTTTTTCCGGCATCCGGGTGAGATATAATGGCAAATGTTTTGCGCTTGTTGATTTCGTTAATGTATTTCATAAAGTGGGCAAAGATAATTGATATTCTTTACAGAAAAATTGTCTTAATTGTCCAATTTGAAAAACTGGTTATATTAAAATCAACAGTTAAAACTACTTCAATTGGTAGTCAACCTTCAATGTAATAGAAGCTGTTTTTAATTTGCTGCTGATATTAAAAGAACCGCCATAACTAAATGTTTCATTTACATTTTTTCCTGTGATTTGAAATACACCCATATTCGCTTTTTTAATACTACCCAATGAAGCACCACTATTTTTTGCAATGGTTTCTGCCCTTGTTTTTGCATCTTCACTGGCTTTAGCCAAAAGATCAATTTTTAATTCGTTCAACTTGGTGTAATAATATTCAGGCGTATTGGAGTTTAATTCAATTCCTTTCTCTAGCAATTCTGTAATTTCTCTGGATAGCTTTTCCACAGTTTCAATTTCATGTGATTCAACTCGTACATTTCCGGTTAATGTATAACCCGCGAAATTGGCACTGATTTCATTTCCCCTTTCATCATATTGGCGCTGAAATTCTTTGATCATGCTAACCGCCGAAAAAACAATGTTACTGTCGGGTATTCCTTTCGAATTTAAATAGGTTTTTATCGCCGTTTCATCTTGCTTCAAAGTGGCATATGCATCTTTTAATTCCATTGCATTTCTGCTAAATGAACCACCCCAAACAATTAAATCACTGGTGAAATCTTTTTCAGATAATCCAGTCACTGAAACGGTTTCGGAAGAAGTGAATTTATATTTGTAGGCGCTACCTAAAATGGTTAATCCAATTATTATGGCTGCACAAATTAATAGGGTATTTAAATGTTGCTTCATGTTGAAAGTTTTAAAATTACTTTTTTATAAATGTAAATTATTTATGTTTAATGAATATTTTATTTTTTGAATTAAAATTTTACTTTCAACTTCAATAATTATAAAAGCCTTTTTTAATAATATTCAGTTGATCAACATTACCTCCATCTTCCACACCCACCAATCCCAATTTCACATGCTCCGGCATTTTGAATCGGTGGATGATGCTATATTACAAATGCTGCTCAATAACTGCTACACCCAAAATCAAATCCAAAAAGCATTATCCTTGACTGGTTCCAAATTCTTTTCCCATTTTGCAAACGATATAAAAGAACTATTAGAAAAGGTTTTACAATATCCATACACAAAATCAATCGGCATCAACGGTAACCACATTATTGAAACATCAATTCCTCAAAATGAATATCCAGAAGGAATAGGAACCAAAGGCGTGTTGTCAATCAACGAAATTTCATCAGAACAAAAACCTCAAATTTTCTACGAAAAAAATCGAAACTTTCCGCTTGCACATTTATTCGTAAATACATTACCCATAACCAATCAATGCACCTTGATTTTAAAACCCATTCCTGAAGGCTATGCTTTTATTTCTGCATTTTCTGGAGGATCTGCCATGCCGATTCCTGATTACAAAATGTCGAAATCGCAGTTTGATGCTTGTAAAACTTTCTGGGATGATCATGTATTTTTGAAGAAAATGACATAGAACTTGTTCAATAATTTTATCTCTGATTTTTTGTATCAAAAATTTTATTGACTTTTATTTTTCGAAATGATAGTAATACTATTATATTTGCAATTAAAACAATCAAATGGAGAATTTATTACCCAATTTGAAAGTAAAAGTCAGCGAAGGATTATTTCAAATTGATCCATTTACCAGTAAATTGGGTCGAAAAATTATTTTGAATTCGGTTGATTTGATTACCGATTTGGGTTTTGAAAAATTTACATTTAAAAAACTCGGCGAATCTATTGGTTCACCTGAGGCTTCTATATACAGATATTTTAAAAGTAAAAATCAACTGCTTTGTTATCTCATTTCATGGTATTGGGGTTGGATGGAATGTCGGTTGATTTTAGAAATAGCCAATATCAATTCTCCATTAGTAAGATTAGAGAAATCCATTGCCTTGGTTCTTTCTAATGCTAACGAAAATCTCCTGATTGAAAACGTTGAAGTGTATAAATTGCATCAAATAACCATTTCTGAATCCATTAAAACATACTTAAATAAAGATGTTGACACATCAAATAAAGAAGGTGCATTTTTAAATTACAAACAGTTTGTTGAACGCGTTTCAAAAATTATTAATGAAATTAATCCCGATTATAAGTATCCTCAAATGTTATTAACGACCATTTTTGAAGGCGCTCATTTACAAGTTTTTTTTGGAGAACATTTGCCTAGGTTAACAAACAAACAAGATACGCCAGATTACATCACCCAATTTTACATCAACCTTGCTTTACAATCAATAAACAGTTAATTATGAAAACACCATATCAACGATTTTGGCTTTTATTAAAACCGGATAGTAAAGAGATATATCAAGTGTATACGTATGCTTTTTTTAAAGGCGTAATTGCACTCTCTTTACCCATTGGCATTCAATCCATCATCAACCTGATTCAAGGTGGTAGCGTTTCTGTTTCTTGGATGGTGCTTGTATTTATCGTTACCCTTGGTATAGCTTTAGGTGGCTACATGCAACTCATGCAAATGAGAATCATTGAAACCATTCAACAAAAAATATTTGCGCGTGCTGCTTTTGACTTCACCTATCGGATTCCCAAAATAAACTTCGAACAAATTTACAAGCATTATGCGCCTGAGCTAATGAATCGTTTTTTTGATGTACTTACCTTACAAAAAAGCCTTTCGAAAATTATTATTGATTTTTCTACAGCCATACTTCAAATTGTTTTTGGATTAATCTTGCTGTCGTTGTATCATCCGTTTTTTATTTTGTTTAGTATTTTATTGATTGTTTTGGTTTTTAGCATTATAAAATTTACCAGTAAAAAAGGATTGGAAACAAGCCTGTATGAATCTAAATATAAATACAAAGTGGTTTCTTGGTTGGAGGAATTGGCTAGAGCAAAAGACACTTTTAAACTTGCGGGTGTTACCAGTCTTCCTGAATTGAAAACGGATGAACGCGTCCTCGGATATATAGAATCAAGAGAGAGTCATTTTCAGGTACTTAAAAAGCAATACGTTTTACTCTTGATTTTTAAAATCATTGTTGCATTGGGCTTGTTAATTGTAGGTGGATTATTGGTGTTGAATCAACAAATGAATATTGGTCAATTTGTGGCAGCTGAAATTATTATTTTATTGGTTATTGATTCCTCCGAGAAAATAATTTTAAATCTAGAAAACATTTTTGACATCCTTACCTCTTTAGAAAAAATTGGACAAGTAACAGATTTTGAATTAGACAATCAATCAGAAAATTCTTCTTTAAATCATAATATTTCAAAGCCAATAGATGTTGAAATAAAAAACCTCCATTTCGCTTATCCTGGAAGAACGAAAGCAGTAATAAAAAATGTAAATTATCACTTCGAAGCCAACAAGAATTACTGTATTACAGGAAGCAATGGTTCTGGAAAATCAACCCTTATTCATTTAATTATTGGATTGTATCAACCGCAATCAGGAATGGTTTGTATCAATGATTTGCCTATTCATAATTACAACCTTTCTGAATTATATAAAGTAATCGGAAATGGCTTGGTAGAAGAAACGATTTTTGAAGGAACAGTATTAGAAAACATTACTTTAGGGAGGGATTTTGTACCCATTGAAAATGTACTTTGGGCGATTGAAAAAGTGTTTCTTTCTTCTTATGTAAAAGAATTGCCTAAAGGATTAGATACATTAATTGATATTGGAGATCGATTGTCGAAAAGTATTATGCAAAGAATTATCATTGCAAGAAGCATTGTGAATAAACCAAAATTATTGTTGTTAGAAAATCAAATCGATTTTATTAATGAAAATGAAAGAAATAAAATCATTGACTTTTTAACGAATAAATCAAATGGTTGGACGTTAATCAGTATTTCTAATAATAAATATCTCCAACAAAAATCAGATACCATAATTATTATGAAAGATGGGGCGATTTTAGATTAACCATTAAATATTTTAAGATAATAATCTGATGATTAAATTAGTTAAATCATTGGAATAGATTTGAAAGGTTATTATTATTAACACTTAAGTTATTTTTTTAGAAAAAAAATTATGCTCAACATTACAAACAATACCATAAAAGATAAAGCTTATTTGGAGAATTTAAGTTCATTCCAATTATTAGCAGCGCGCATTAACAGTAGAAGATTAATAAAATTTCTTTATGTGCTTGGCACAATTATTTTGATCTTACTTTTTTTGCCTTGGACGCAAAACATCAGATCCAATTCGAAGGTAACAGCGCTTAAGCCAAATCAACGACCACAAACCATTCAATCCATAATTGCTGGAAGAATTGAAAAATGGTATGTTCAAGAAGGGCAGTTTGTTAAGCAAGGAGATACGATTTTATTTTTAAGCGAAACAAAGTCTGAATATTTAGATCCTGATTTGGTGGGCAACACAGAGCAACAATTAAAATCAAAAGAATTTGCGGTGAAATCTTATATGGAGAAAGTAAAGGCAAATGACAATCAAATTGATGCGATGACCAATGCGCGTAAATTGAAGTATGAGCAGGCTCAAAATAAACTCATACAAGCCAATTTAAAAGCTAAAATTGACAGTACAGAACTTACTGCAGCACAAGTGAATTATAAAATCGCAAAAGAACAATTGGATCGAATGGAAGAATTGTATAAAGAAGGGTTGAAATCATTGACTGAACTAGAAACCCGAAGATTGAAATTGCAGGAAACACAAGCTAAAGTTATAGCTCAAGAGAACAAATATATTACCAGTAAAAATGAAATTTTAAATGCGAAAATAGAATTGCAAAGTATCAATGCAGATTATATGGATAAGATTTCTAAATCGGAGGCAGATAAATTTGCAACGCTTTCAAATATGTATGATGCTGAAGCAACAGTTACCAAGCTACAAAATCAATTTGTGAATTATAGCATTCGCTCTGGCATGTATTATATTTTAGCGCCTCAAGATGGATACATTACTCAAGCGATACAATCCGGTATTGGAGAAACCATTAAAGAAGGGGAAGAGATAATTAGCATCATGCCTGCAGATTATGAATTGGCCATTGAAATGTTTGTGGAACCAATGGACATTCCTTTGTTGGAAATTGGTCAGCATGTACAAATTCAATTTGATGGTTGGCCTTCTATTATTTTCTCAGGTTGGCCAGGAATTTCTTATGGTACTTATGGCGGAACAATTGTTGCAATCAATAATTTTACCAATGAAAATGGTAAATACAGGGTGCTCGTTTCACACGATAAAAAAACGCATGCTTGGCCAAAGGAAATTAGAATTGGTGCTGGTGCAAAATCGATGACACTACTTAAAGAAGTGCCAATCTGGTATGAGCTTTGGCGACAAATCAATGGTTTCCCTGCCGACTATTACAAACAAAATTCAAATGAATCAAAGGATAAAAAAACAAGTAATGCTAAGAAGTAAATTTGGGTTTATAATATTGCTGATAATAATTGCTTCAACTGGTTTTGGACAATCAGATTCAAGTGTGAAATTGAGTTATGCCAATTTCTTGCAAATGGTGAAGCAAAATCATCCTTTAGCCAAGCAAGCCAATTTAGTTACTAAAACAGCCAATGCCAATACTCTTTTAGCTCGTGGTAGTTTTGATCCAAAGTTATTTTATGAACTCAACAATAAATTTTTTGATAAAAAAAATTATTATGAATTGGGTAATGCTGGATTTAAAATTCCAACATGGTATGGAGTTGAATTTAAAACGGGCTTTGAAAGAAATCAAGGTTACAATCTAAATCCTGAAAATAAAACGCCAAATCAAGGGTTGCTTTACGCACAAATATCAGTTCCGCTTTTACAAGGATTGATAATTGATGAAAGGCGCTCGACCCTTAAACAAGCCCAACTGTTTCAACAATTGTCGCTTTATGAAAAGACAAATACGATAAATGAGTTGTTGTATAAAGCGGGTAAAGCTTATTGGGATTGGCAATTGTCTTTTACCAATGTAGAAGTATTTCAAAGTGCGGTAAAGCTAAGTCAGGAAAGGGTAGACGCCATCAAGGCTACATCGAAACTAGGGGATAGGCCTGCCATTGATACGGTCGAAGCCATCATTCAACTTCAAGATAGAATTATTGCATCCCAACAAGCGCTGATGGATTATAGAACGAAATCATTGCTTCTTTCAAATTTTTTATGGCTTGAAAATGATGTTCCTATTGAGTTGACAGATAAAACAATTCCTGAAATTGCTGTTGAAAACTATGGAAATGAAAATGAGCTTTTGTCTAATCTTACCAAATTAGATAGTTTAATCAATAATCATCCAAGTATTAAAGTGTATGATTTTAAATCACAACAATTAGCAATCGAAAGAAAGTTTAAGAAAGATAAATTAAAGCCCAATTTGAATTTTAATTACAATCCATTATTTGATGCTAAAAATTTATCTACTGGTTTTCAAAATAACTACAAATGGGGATTGGTGGTAGGTTTTCCAATATTGTTGAGAAAGGAGCGCGCAGATTTACAACTCACCAAAATAAAAATTGAAAATACAACCTATGAAACGCGCAACAAACGAAACGAGCTTTTTAATAAAGCAAAAGCAACGTTTAATGAATTCAATACATTTAAAAATCAAATCGATTTGTACAGTAAAAATGTTTTGAATTACAAACGTTTATGGCTATCAGAAAAGCGCATGTTTGATGCTGGTGAAAGTTCTTTATTTATGATCAACAGCCGAGAAATGAGTTATATCAATTCCCAAGTTAAATTGAATGAAATTATTAATAAAAGTAAAAAAGCTGGTTTGGATGTAGAGTATTCGTTTGGGGTGTTGACTTCGATGTATTAGAAGGGGTTTAAAAGTTAATTGGTTTAATTCGCTGCGCGGGTTTAAAGGTTGATTTTAAGTAAAAAATTATAATGTTTCATAAATTGCGCATAAAACTATATTTCTGGGTAATAAAATACACGTTACATGAAAACGAAACAGGTAATAATGCCTAAAAACCTAAAGCTGCTTACTACTTTGGGTGAAAATATAAAGTTAGCACGCTTAAGGAGAAATCTAACTGCAGAGCAAGTTTCAGAAAGGGCAGGAATAGGTAGAAAAACATTGTACAGCATTGAGCTTGGAAGTCCATCGGTTTCGATGGGTAATTATCTGCAAGTCCTTTTTGTTTTAGGTCTTCAAAATGATATTGTACATGTTGGAGCAAATGATACATTAGGCAGAAAGTTGCAGGATGCAGGAATTTTAATTAAAAAAAGAGGCGCAAAAAGAACTCAATAAGTTATGGCAATTCAAGAAAAAATATGGGTTTATGTAGTTTGATCTGATTTGTATCTTTACCTCAATTTCTTGTCTGTCCTACATTTCATCATAAAATAAAAATGGTCAACCTACACAGATTGACCAAAATTTTCATTTCGTGGAGCTGCAGGGAATCGAACCCTGGTCCAAACATATTCGCCATAAGCTTTCTACATGTTTATTCTGTAATTATTTGTAGGGAAAATACAGGGAACAGACAAACCAATATTTTCCTTAGATGAATGGTCTTAAGCCAACGTCACATCATTCGCGGGCAGCAACCTGTGTTTGTTTTGAGTCGGCGGCGGAGCATGGTAACAGATCAACCTGCTCGGCGGCCCGAATGGATACTAATCTATCGATTAAGCAGCCATGGCATACGAAGTATTGCCATTTAGAGTTTGAATATTCAGATTTAAGTGCTAATTATCCAACGCACTACATGCTTACACTTACAAAGATCTATGCTGTCAAAACCGGTCAGCCCCGTTTTTATTATTGCTCGAAGGTAATTAATTAAATGTGCTTGTTTCGATTAATTTTCCAGCAATTTGTTAATTAATTCTGCAATTTTTTTTATCTACTTTTTAAATAAAATAATCATACCTTATTTACATCTCAAACACTATAAAATCTTTATGCTCAAACTACTTTTTTCTACCTATTTTCGTGTTTATGCATATTTTCAAAAAGATTCTACATGTCATTTTTAATATTTACTGTGGATTGACATTGTTGATTGTCGTATCAATAGCTTTTTTAATCGCTTTGACTTCAGTTTTTTTTTCACCTAAAAAAAGAAGTGACTTCATTTATAATACTTGCCGTATTGGCTTCGATGTTTTGTTCTTTTTATGGGGAATTAATCACAAGAATATTTATGAAACCCCACATGATTCGTCCAAACCCGTAATTTTTGTTTTCAACCATATTTCTTACATGGATGCCATGGTGATTTTAAAAGCAGTGCGCAATCAATCTATTCGAGGATTGGGTAAAGCTGAAATTGCTAATATTCCATTGCTTGGGTTTATGTATAAAAATGCAGTTATCATGGTAAAGCGCGAAGATGCCGAAGATAGAGCCAGAAGTGTTGCGGATTTAAAAGCGGCTATTAACGACAATATTTCTATTATTCTAGCTCCAGAAGGTACGTTTAACATGACACCCAAGCCACTTACCCGTTTTTACGATGGTGCTTTTCGTATTGCCATTCAAACCCAAACACCCATCAAACCATTGTTGTTTTTAGATACTTACGATCGATTAAATTACAACTCAATATTTTCTGTAAAACCTGGGAAGTCTCGTGTGGTTTATTTAGATGAAGTTTCGGTTGAAGGTTTTACCATTGATGATGTGGCCGTTTTACGCCAAAAAGTGTATGATATTATGGAAGCCGCTTTAATTAGATATAACGCTTCATGGATTAAAGAATAAGAAATTATGTGCCCTCAAAATGAAATTGCTTTTCCTGATACATCATCCAATTGTTGGGTTGAAGTCATTTTACCCCTGGCACTACCCATTGTATACACCTATCATGTTCCTTCACATTTATTAAATGAAATAAAAATTGGCTGCAGGGCTGAAGTAGTTTTTGGAAAAAATAAACGTTATTCTGGCATTATAAAATCCATTTTAAATACAGCACCTCAATTTCCAACGAAGCCTATCTTAAGTGTAATTGATGAAACGTCTATTCTGTTTTCTGTACAATTGAAATTTTGGGAATGGATCGCTTCTTATTACATGTGTAGCTTGGGCGAAGTAATGGCCGCAGCTTTGCCAACGAATTTTAAACTCAACAGCGAAACCATCTTGGTGTACAATGATGATATTGACGATGATTTTAGCCATTTGAACGGCGACGAATTTTTAGTGGCGGAGGCGTTGCTCATTCGTAAACAATTGCAGCTTGTTGAAATTCAACAGATTTTGCAACACAGCAATATTTATGTCATCATAAAATCACTTATCGATAAAAATATTTGCTTCATTTGGGAACAGCTCAACGAAAAGTACAAGCCCAAAAAAGAATCTTTCGTTACCCTTGATGCTGCATATGAAAATCCGGAATCTCTCGAAGCTTTGTTTTCTGATTGGAGTGGTGCTCCCAAACAAATGAACCTACTTTTAGCATTTTTACATTTGCAAAAAACGAATGGAGAAGTGATTCAATCCGAGTTGTTGAAAAAAGCAAATGCAACTGCCGCGCAATTAAACGCTCTTAAAGAAAAGAAAATCCTCGTTGTTGAAAAACGAAAAATAAATAGAATTGCCAACAAAGAAAAGAACATTTTCATTGATTTTGAATTGTCTGAATTGCAATCAAATGCGCTGATTAAACTCAATCAGGTGTTTGAAGAAAAAAACATCTGTTTATTGCATGGCGTTACCGGAAGTGGAAAAACCTTGCTTTACATCAAAATGATTGAACAGTTTATCAAACAAGATAAACAGGTTTTGTATCTATTGCCAGAGATTGCACTAACGTCGCAGATTATACGCAGATTGCAAATTCATTTTGGCGGACATGTAGCGATTTATCATTCTAAATTTAATGATCAGGAACGTGTTGAACTTTGGAATAAAGTAAAAAACAATGAAGTAAATGTTTTGCTGGGTGCCAGAAGCGCCTTGTTTTTACCTTTTCAAAATTTAGGATTAATTGTTATTGATGAAGAGCATGATGCATCGTATAAACAACAAGATCCAGCGCCAAGGTATAATGCCAGAGACGCGGCTATTTATTATGCGTCATTGTTTGGCGCAAAAGTTTTGTTAGGAAGTGGTACACCATCACTTGAGAGTTATCAAAATGCTTTACAAAATAAATATGGTTTAGTTACCCTAACGGAAAGATTTGGCGGAATTAAAATGCCATTTATTGAAGTGGTAAATACCAGACAAGCTGCACTTCAAGGTAAAGTAACCATCAGCGATTCATTGAAAGAAATGATTTTGCAAACCATTGAAAAAAAGAAACAGGTTATTTTATTTCAAAATAGAAGAGGGTATAATCCATATTTGATTTGTGGTACATGCGGATTTATTCCTCAATGCAATCATTGCGATGTATCGCTCACGTTACATAAATACAGCAATAAACTACATTGTCATTATTGTGGAAGCACTTATCCCAAATTGGTTACTTGTGTTGCATGTGGTACAAATAAATGGGTGGAGAAAAATTTTGGTACCGAAAAAATTGAAGAAGAACTTGAAACAGATTTTCCGCAATGCAGAATTGCGCGTATGGATGTGGACAGCATTAGAGGCAAAACAGCGCATGATACGTTGATTCAACAATTTGAACAACAACGAATAGATATTTTGGTGGGCACACAAATGGTTGTGAAAGGGCTCGATTTTGAAAGTGTAGGATTGGTGGGTATTTTAGACGCTGATGGGTTATTAAGCTTTGCTGACTTTAGGGTAAATGAACGCGCGTTTCAATTGATGGAACAAGTGAGTGGTAGAGCCGGCAGAAAAGGGGAGCAGGGAAAAGTAATTATTCAAGCCATAAATGTTAAGCATCCCATTATTGAATTGGTGAAGCAGCATGATTATCTACAGTTTTTCAAATTAGAAATAGAGAATAGAAAAACATTTTTTTATCCGCCTTTCAGTAGATTGATTTTGCTAACTTTAAAACATAAACAAATTGAAACGGTAGAGCAAGGCGCGAGTCATTTGGCAAATTCGTTAAGGATAGATTTTAAGGATGGTGTAGTAGGTCCTGCAAAGCCAGTTATAGGCAGAATGAGAAATCAATACATTATGGAAATCATGTTGAAGTTGCCAAAAGATATCAAATCTGTAAACCATGCGAAAATGGCTATAGTTCACCACATTAATTTGATGCTTGCAGAAAAGCAATTTAAAACCATTTTAGTCATCGTAAATGTAGATCCTGTTTAAAATTAATCGCATTGCAAATTCAAGAAAACATATCGTTAAAGCCTTACAATACATTTGGCATGAATGTATTGGCTAAATATTTCTATCGTTTTTCTACAGTATCTCAAATGCAAGAAATTGGGAATGACGCATTATTTAGGCATAATCCAGTTATGGTTTTAGGTGGTGGAAGCAATTTGCTATTGACTACAAATTTTGATGGACTTGTCATAAAAAATGAAATTCCCGGTATTGAACTTTTGTCAGAAGATGCAGATCATTATTTTGTAAAAGTGGGTGCTGGCGTGGATTGGCATGAATTTGTTTTGTATTGTTTGGAAAAGAATTATGCGGGTGTTGAAAATCTAGCTTTAATTCCTGGTAAAGTAGGCGCTTCACCCATGCAGAATATTGGCGCCTATGGTGTTGAAATGAAAGATGTTTTTCATTCGCTGGAAGCCATAAATGTGGATGATTTAAATCTAGTTACTTTTTACAATGCAGATTGTGAATTTGGATACAGAGAAAGTGTTTTTAAAAATAAATATAAAAATCAATTTGTAATTACTTCGGTTACTTTTAGGTTAAACAAAATGCCTGTTTTTAAAACTGCTTACGGAGCTATTGAAGAAGCGCTTCAAGAAATGAAAGTAGATACATTGTCTATTCAGCATATTGCACAAGCGGTAATGCGTATTCGCAATAGCAAACTTCCCAATCCAAATATTATTGGAAACGCAGGTAGCTTTTTTAAAAATCCTGAAATTGATGTGGTGCAATTTGACTCATTGAAAAATTATTTCCCAAATATTAGTGGCTATAAAACTGATAGTGGTAAAATAAAAATTGCAGCGGGTTGGTTAATCGAACAAGCTGGTTGGAAAGGTTATCGTAATGGTGATGCGGGTTGTCATGATAAACAAGCATTGGTATTGGTCAACCACGGTAATGCCACAGGCACAGAAATTTTTGAATTGAGTGAAAATATCATTTCATCAGTGCATGAAAAGTTCGGGATTTTTTTACATCGGGAAGTGAATATTTATTAGAGTGTTAAAACACGAAGACTTGAAGGCGCAAAGGGGTTGAAACACGAAGGCACGAAGGAGTTGAAACACGAAGGCACAAAGGCACGAAGACACAAAGTTTTTATTATAAAACAAAGTTGCTAAATAATGGAAAATACTTCTTGCTTCCCCCTTGGGGGATCGAGGGGGCTAACCTATTGAACCTTTTGAACAACCTCACAAACTTCACAAACATCTAAAACCTCAAAAACCTCTTAGAAGTCCCCATCATTAAAATCTTCCTCCGAAAAATGCTGCGAACCCATGTTTAACATGCTTCCCATCAAATCTTTGAATTCTATTTTTCCTTCCAACACTTTTTTGCTGATTAGAGAATAGCTCGATAAGCCATGTAATACAAACTCCATCAATAAGCCAGATTCTTTTTCATTTAAATTGGGATAGGTTTTTTTAACCAAAGCAAACAAACCATCTACTGTATAGAGCAAATGAATTTTATCGGCATCTTTCGTTTCTAGAAATACATTTAGGTTGTTTCCTTGATCAAACCATTTTGTTATTGGTGCGTAAGGGTTTTCTGCTTTTTGATTCTCTTTATTTCTTTTCTTTTTTAACGTATCTGGATTAGGGAAATAAGTAATGAATAATGCCCTGATGGCTTTGTCTACTAAGTTGTAGGCAACTTGGTATGGCCCTTCTTGTTCACCTTCATACACCAATTCAACCTTACCGGTGATAGAAGGAATAATGCCGGTTAAATCACTAATCCAAACCTGTGTTTTTTCTTCATTGTTGATGATTGCCCTTCTTTCGGCAGCGCTAACTGCATTTTCATAAGCCGATATGGTCAAACGCGCACTTACGCCACTTTTCTTATCCACCATCTCACTAGTTCTCGCTTCAAAAGAAACTTGTTCAATCAATCGTTTTATCAAATCACTTACGTCTACACGTTGCTGTTGGGCATCTATTTTATTTGCTTCTTGTTCGGTTATCGCTAATGATGTTTCTACCGATTTTGGATAATGCGTTAATATTTGACTTTGTATTCTATCTTTTAAAGGCGTTACAATACTACCACGATTGGTGTAGTCCTCAGGGTTGGCGGTAAACACAAATAAAATATCCAATGGTAATCTTAATTTGAAACCTCTAATTTGCAAATCCCCTTCTTCTAAAATATTAAACAACGATACTTGAATTCTTGCTTGTAAATCGGGCAATTCATTAATTACAAAAATACTACGGTTGCTTCTTGGAATAATGCCGTAATGGAGTACGCGTTCATCAGCAAAACTTAATTTTAAATTAGCGGCTTTAATTGGGTCGATATCGCCAATTAAATCTGCAACACTTACATCCGGAGTGGCTAGTTTTTCGCCATACCGTTGTGATTTATGTAACCAGTTTATAGGTGTTTTATCACCTTTTTCTTCAATCAAATCTATGGCATATCTAGATATCGGATGGTATGGGTCATCGTTGATTTCACTGCCTGCAATTACAGGAATATATTCATCCAGTAAATCAATCATTTGTCGTGCCATACGCGTTTTTGCCTGTCCGCGAAGTCCTAAAAATAGAATGTTGTGTCTGCTTAAAAGCGCTCTCTCAGTATCCGGAATTACAGTGTCTTCATAACCCATGATGCCAGGAAATGGATTCTCTTTTTCTGATATTTTTTTGATCAGGTTATTTCTGATTTCATCCTTTATAGATGTCGATTTCCATCCGCTTTTTTTAAGTTCTCCTAATGTTGATATTTGATTCATTTTATCTTTTATCTTTTAACTTTTATCTTTTTAATTTTAATTTTAACTTTTTACTTTTGAATTTACATCAGCGTTTTACTTCGTCCACTTTCAAAATCTTTAAATATAAATGCACCAAGATTATCGAGTGAAGCAAAGAATGCTTTTCCATGATTGGTTTCGGTAAACTCTTGTACAAATTTTTGTAAATAGGGATCACTTGCAATCATAAATGTTGTGATTGGAATTTTAATCTTTTTACATTGAGCTGCAAGATTCATACAGCGATTTAAAATTTTTCGATCGATGCCAAAACTGTTTTTATAATAATTTTTCCCTTGTTTTAAACACGTGGGTTTGCCATCTGTAATCATGAATATTTGCTTATTGGGATTGCGTCTTTTTCGAAGCAATTCCATGGCGAGCTCAAGCCCAGCAACGGTATTGGTATGGTATGGACCAACTTCCAAATAGGGGAGGTCTTTGATTTCAATTGTCCATGCATCATTCCCAAATACCAATATGTCGAGTGTGTCTTTTGGATATTTTGTTTTTATCAATTCGCTCAACGCCATGGCCACTTTCTTAGCTGGTGTAATTCTATCCTCTCCGTACAATATCATTGAATGCGAAATATCAATCATTAAAACGGTTGATGTTTGCGCTTTAAAATCGGTCTCTCTAATTTCTAAATCATCTTCATGCATTCTGAAACTATCGATACCATGATTTACTTGTGCATTTCGAATAGAAGCTGTAAAATCAATTTGCTCCATCGTATCACCAAATTGAAAAGGGCGCGTTTCAGGATTTATCTCATCACCTGTTCCTGCTTTAAACGTTTGGTGATTTCCTTGTTTTGATTTTTTTATTTTGCCGAAAATCTCATCCAAACTTTTCTTTCTTATGCTTTGCTCCGTTTTAGATGTAATTTTTATTTTGCCATCCGGGTTATTATTATCGATATAACCTTTGGCTTTCAAGTCTTCAATAAAATCCCCAATCCCATATTCATCGTCTGTTAATTTATATTCCTTATCGAGTTCCGTAAGCCATTGAATTGCTTCATTGTAATCGCCACTGGTATAGGTGAGGAGTTGTGTAAATAAATCAAACAGTTTTTCAAAACTGCTTTTTTCATTTATTCGAGGGTCATATTTTGAGAAATAAAAACTGCGCATTTTTTAAATTAAGAAGTGTTTTAATCGTACACAATATAATCAACAATATGCGAGGTTTAAAGTTTAAAAAAATGATTAAGAATTATTTAAACCCGGATTTTGCAGTTGGAATCGTGATGAAAGGAAAAAAGGCAATAAAGACGGGCGTTTAAGCCGATTTTTTGGTCGAAAACATATTGAAATAGCCAAAAGAGTTAGCTCAAACCAAACGGAAAAGATAATTAAGGCTATACCATGTGACCAAAAACAAACTATAAAATACACATGAAATATGATAAGATCAAAAAGTCAAGCAAACGCTTGTTTTTGCAGCATTTTTTTCTTGTAATAGATTTCAACTGGAAAATCTGGGTTAAACTTCCAAAACTTTTTCCAAGGCATTTTGCAACATCTTTTTATCTGGCAAATACAATTGATATTTACTCAAAAGAACTTTATTCGTAATGCTGTCTGTAGCATATTCTACTAAAATATGGTTTTCTTTTGTTCCAAGAATTATTCCAATAGGTTCGTTGTCTCCTTCTGATGCTTCTTCTTTTTTGAAATAGTTGAGGTAGAGATTCATTTGTCCTACATCCAAATGGTCTATTTCCCCTCGTTTTAAATCTACCAAAACAAAACATTTCAATATTCGATGATAGAAAAGCAAGTCTAAATGAAAATGTTTTCCTCCAATACTCATTCGGTATTGTCTTCCGATAAAAGCAAATCCTTTCCCAATTTCCATAATAAACTGCTGTAGATTAGAGATAATCCTCTCTTCAAGATCACTTTCTAAGTATTGGTTTTGTTCTGGGATATTTAAAAATTCCAATACAAATGGATCTTTCAATAAATCTTCCATGGTTTCTACTATATGCCCTTCTTTTGAGAGTTTCATTATGCCTTCTTTGTCTTTGCTTAATGCCAGACGTTCAAACAAAGAACTTTTCATCTGACGTTTCAACTCACGTACACTCCAACGTTCATGCTCGCATTGTTTACAATAGAAACCAATTTCCAATGGGTTATCAGCTTTTAAAATTTCAAAATAATGGCTCCATGTCAATAAGTGAGACAGCGTCTCACTTATTGGGAAATGTTGGTATAATTTGCGCATATACAGTAAGTTAAATCTACTAAATCCTTTGCCATACGCACTAGTTAAATCTTTTGAAAGCCGTTCAAAAAGTTGGGTGCCATACTCGGCTCGTTCATTTCCTTTTTGCTCAAACTCAACAATTTGCTGACCAATGTGCCAGTAAGTTTGAATCAAAATGGTATTAACCGACTGAACGGCTTTTTGTCGGCCGTTTTTCAATAAACTACCAATTTGAGTTATTAGTTGTTCGTATGAGACTTTTTCTATTTTCATGTTTTAAGTTGTTTTAAATTTCATCGTATATAAGGATTGATTTCTCAATTTGAGTATCAATGACTAAAGTAAAATTTTAAACACTTAAGTTTCTTCAGTAACAAAAAAGCCTCACATTTCTGTAAGGCTTATAATTTTGATATAAAATATTCTTTAAGGTTTTGCTGTATCAGTAGGCGCTACATTTTGCAATTTTTGAGATTCCATTTGCTGATTCATCATTTTAAATTGCTCTTTCAACTGACTAATTCCTTTTAGCATATTATCGTTACGATCAATTTCTTGACTTAAACTCTCTCTCTTATTATCTGGTAACGATCTATAATAAGAGGCTTGTTGCTCCATATCCTTTTGAAGTAACTTACTTAGTTTTTCTGCCATATTATTTTCTCCTGCTTTATAACAAGCATATAGCATTTGCATTGATATTTGATTGTGTTGTTGGTAACGTCCCGGCATTGCATAAGGATGAACGTCTTGGCCCAGCATTGAATCACATTTGTGCAATAATTTAATGGCATCTTCTTTTCTATTTTGATCAGCCAAAGAACTTGCAGCTTGTGCGTAAGCCAAACGAATGCTATTTAAGTGACGACGGTTTTCTTCGTCATAATAAACAGTTCCTTTCGGTGCTTTGCTAAATGAAAACTTATTCATCATTTTGTCCATAACCCAATCTGCATTGGCTTGCGTTCCTGTTCCACCATTGTCAATTGGTACCAAACGGTAAGTCATACCATCTTGACGCAAATAATTTTCAAATCCCAATTCGCCATACGGTGAGGTGAAGTATATTGGACGTTTCCATTTATTGGCAGCTATGATATTTAAAATAGCAGCATCATTTTTATAAATGTAATTTTTGTTGATTTTAAATGATACTTTAGGTACAATTTTATCGTTTGCACCTACCGTTCCATTTTGATACACCAATTGAGAATCAACAGGTAGGAACACATTTTGACTTGGGAAGATATTCATTGCATCACCATTGTTATTTTGCTGCACTTTTGATTCGTCATCAGAACCAGCATAGTCCTTCATCATCGTATATAAATCCATCGATTGATTAGGATCGATACCAGAGTTTGCTGATGAGAATTGAATTACATCTCTTTTAGAACCTTCAATTTGATCTGCCGACCAAATCGCATCAATTGGATCACTTTCGTTTACTTTATAACGCAATTGATTGATGTACCAATCTGTTCCCAATAAACTACTGTTGATTACACGAACATCTTTTCTTACACCTTCTACTTCTTGTGCATACCAAAGCGGATAAGTATCATTATCTCCAAAAGAAATCAATATCGCGTTTGGAGCACAACTTTCTAAATAATTTTTAGCCAAATCGCTTGCAATGGTTTTTTGACTTCTGTCATGGTCATCCCATTCTTGACTAGCCATTAAAACAGGTACAGCCAATATACAAGCCGCTCCTGAAAGTAAACTTGCCATTTGACTATTTTTCAAAGGCGTAATCAAAAGTTCTCTTACAAACAAAACGCCCAATCCAATCCAAATAGCAAATGCATAGAATGAACCTACAAATGCATAATCACGTTCACGAGGCTGATTACCGGCTTGGTTTAGGTATAAAATAATAGCGATTCCTGTAAAGAAGAAAAGAAGCGTGGTTACCAATGCATCGTTTTTGTCTTTTTTAACTTGATAGATGATACCCAAGATTCCCAAAATAAAAGGCAGCATATACAAATTATTGTTTGCCTTATTGTTTTTCAATGTATCGGGCAATGATTTCTGATTTCCTAAACGGGCTTCGTCATAAAATGAAATACCAGTTTTCCAGTTGCCATCTCTTACGTTGCCCATATTAACCCCTTGAACATCATCTTGTTTTCCAGCGAAATTCCACATGAAATATCTGAAGTACATCCAATTTAATTGATAACTCATAAAGAATCCAATATTTTCTGCCATAGTAGGTTTTCTATTCCAGTTGCCGTCTTGACCTTTTTCAATTGGATCATCAGGACTTACAGAATTTATCCAAGATGTGTAGTAATCCGCGTGTCCTTGATCGTTGCTTTGATCCCACATTCTAGGCAAGAAGTGCTTGTCTTCCGGAGCGTAAACGTATTCTACTTTTCTGCCGTTTTTCTCATATTTGCCATTTGATTTTATGTATGTTTCTGTAGTTTTTGCATCAATGATTTGAGCAGTATAATCTTGTCCATAAAGGATTGGCCAATCTCCATATTGCTCACGACTTACATATCCAACCAAACTCACCGGATTGTCAACATTAAACATGTCCACACTTGGATCAGCATTACTTCTTACTAAAGTTGTAAAATAGGTTGAATAGCCAAGTATCATAAATGTAAAAGACCATAATCCCAATCTTAAAAAATTCCAATTGTTTTTAACCGCGATTCTTAAACCGAAGAAAATTAATCCAGCAAGTAAAACAAAAAAGAAAGCGAATCCACTAAAATAAGGTAATCCAAAATCGTTAACGAACATGATGTCCATATTTCCAGCACCTGAGATGCTCCATTGGATAACAGCTTTTTGTACTACACCAGTAATTACACAACCAATTAAAAATGCAGCAATCGTTCCCCAAGTGGTTGCTTTATATCTTTTGAAATAATAAATCACAACAATTGCAGGAATGGTTAATAAGTTCAATAAATGCACCCCAATAGAAAGCCCCATTAGATAGAAAATAAGAATAATCCAACGGTCGGCTTTTGTAAAATGCCCTTTAATGCCTTCAGCTTGTTCGTCGGTAACGGCTTGTTCCCACTTCAACATTGCCCAGAAAACGATAGCAGTAAAGAATGATGAAAGTGCATATACTTCACCTTCTACAGCACTATACCAAAATGAATCAGAGAAGGTATAAGCAAGTGCACCAACGATACCAGCAGACATAACCGCTATTATTTTCCCATTATCCATCTCAGTGCCGTCTTTTTGTACAATTTTTTTAGCGAAATGGGTAATCGACCAAAACAAAAACAATATGGTAAATCCACTAGCCAACGCACTCATGGTATTGATTCCAGTAGCTGCGTGTTGAGGGTCAAAAGGAATCATAAATAAACGTCCTAATAATACAAACAAAGGTGCGCCCGGTGGATGCGGAATTTGAAGTTTATAAGCGCTTGAAGCAAATTCGCCACAGTCCCAAAGACTGCCCGAAGCTTCCATTGTCATTAAATAAACGGCACAGGCAACGATACATACCGCCCATCCTGTAATCGTGTTGATTTTCTTGAATTGCATAAGTGTTATTTAAGTAGTGACAAATATACTTATGTTTGTTTTTATTTTTTACATTAAATACATAGAAATTCAAAAATCAATGAGGTTGTTATTCAACAATTTGAAAAATTGATTTTAAAATAAATGGATTAATGTTTAAAAGGAATATGGTTTGTCTTTTAATTAAACAATGGAAAGTTTAATTTTACCAATCAAAAAATTTATTTCATAATAAATCTTTATTAACTCAAATTCATTTATGCCCAAAACATGCATTATTATTTCTGGACCTACAGCTGTTGGAAAAACTTCAGTTGCGGTTGAACTTGCATCGCATTTTGGAACAGAAATAATTTCTGCGGATAGTCGACAATGTTATAAAGAATTGAATATTGGGGTTGCCAAACCAGATGAAGTTGATTTGGCGAAAGTAAAACATCATTTCATCAGTTCTCATTCCATCCACGAATCCATAACAGCGGTTGAATTTGAAAAGTATTCCTTAAACGCTATTGAAACTATTTTTGAAAATAATGATGTCGCTGTTTTGGTTGGAGGTACAGGGTTATACATCAAAGCATTTTGTTCGGGATTCGATCCTATTCCGCCTGTTTCTCCTGAAATCAGACATTCAATTATTCAACAATACGAATTGTTAGGGATGGATTGGCTAAAGGAATCATTAATTCAAAAGGATGCGGATTTTGCTAATTCGGGTGAAATGAAAAACCCACAAAGAATGATGCGTGCGCTTGAGGTTGTTGAGTCGACTGGGAAATCTATTTTGTCTTTTCAATCCCAACAAAAAAAAGTTAGAGATTTTAATATATTGACATTTGGGTTGGAATTGCCTCGCCCTGATTTATACAATAGAATCAATTCTCGCGTAGATCTTATGATGCAAGATGGTTTGTTGAAAGAGGTTGAATCACTTGTGCCACATCAAAAATTGAATGCACTTCAAACTGTAGGCTATACAGAAATTTTCGATTTTGTAAATGGCAATCAATCTTTGGATGAAGCGGTATGTATGATTAAGCAAAACAGTCGACATTATGCAAAGCGACAAATGACTTGGTTTAAAAAAGATGAATCTATAACTTGGATTGAGCCTGATTTTAAAAAGTTACTTTCTAAAATTTGATTGGTTTAAAATTTCAAACCAAATGTGGCGTAAATATTTCCAAGGGTTTGTGTGGTATTGGCAAATGTATTTGCTCGGTCTGATAAACGATAGGGTAGGTCAACATCTTTTTTTATGGAATGCACATAGGTTAAGTCGATGAAATAACCATGGTTTCGATATCCTATTCCACCACTTAATCTTATGTTGTTTGCTTTGAATGCTACATCTTTATAAGGGTTTGAATAATAAGCAAATCCAAGACGAGTCATAATTACATTGAATTTCAATTCGCCACCTATTCTAAAATTAACCGTGCTTTTATACTCGTTTTTTACCACTTTATTTAATTGGTCATAATAACTGGTTTCACTTTTGGTCGGGTTTTCATTGTTAGTAAAAAATCGACTTGCCCTATGCCTTACGTATTCAAGATCGGCTGATATAAATGCCCTTTGTTTTTTTACATTTTCAATTTCTCTAAATACATATGAACCGCTAATGATGGCTTTCCATGGCATATTGAAAGCGTATTTGCTTTCTCCTGGTTTGTCGTATGTAAAAGTTGTTGAGCTTACACTAATTGTTTCGATTGGATTTTCTAGTGAAGTGGTCAAAGTTGTTGTTCGTGTATCGGTTAATGCCATAAAGTTTGGTGTATGAATGGCCAAGCCCAATCTAATAAATGGTTTTGGACGATATATCACACCCAATTTTAAATTTACACCAGTGCCATAAGTTTCAAAATTATCGGTATAAGTAAATGAATTAAACCCATTTGAGGTATCGCCTGATACATCGGATTCTGTAAAAGTTGTATTGCTTTGATAGTTAATTATTGGAATGCCTAGTGTTGCACCATAAAGCCATTTTTCTCCATAATTAGAAGCATAGCTAATGGCAAATTCATATATGCCACCATTTGTAGTTTTTTGCATGTCCTGCATTAATGCTACGCCAGAATCGAGTAAATATTCTGGCGCCGTTTTTATTTGAGTTATTCCATTTACTGTAACGGTGTCCATCAAATAAGTGTACAATGCGGGCGCCGAAGTGTACGGTAATGTTGAATTGCTTGATAATACATTATTTATACTCAAATTGCTTTTTGCAAATTCTTCGGCAAATTGCTCACTGAAAGAACTATAATTGTTCATTCCAGAATAATGTAACCTGTTATTAAAACTGGCATTTTTATTAAAAGCAAATGTGATTGAACTGCTGTTTGCCGAATTATTTAAAGGAGGAATTCCCAAAATAACGCCCATTGGCCCAAATTGTAAAGCATTTTTATTGCTTTCGGTATTGCTTGATCTATAGTTGGTTTTGTTTTTTGATTGATTGAAAAAAGGCGAGAAAACAAATTCATTGGTTTTAAAAAGTCCTAATCCTGCGGGGTTAACAAACGCTGCTGTGATATCGCCACCCAGCGAGCCCATTACACCACCAGTTGCCATAAACCTTGCCGACCCGTTTAAAGGTTGCCAACTGTAACGAATGGCATCTTCAGGAATTTGAGCAAAAGTTTTTAAACAAATAATTAATGAAAATATAATCAGGTATTGTTTCATGAAAATATATTTAAGTCAATAGTAAAACGTCAAAATTCAAAAATAGTAAACTACAATTTTTACTTTTTACTTTTCAATTTTTACTTTTTTAACCCCTCCTTGGTCGAGTAATCGTATTCCCAGAACTTGATGAAGAACTAGAGGAAGGTGTATAACTTCTTGTATTATTATCGGTTGAATTATTGTTTGGAAAAATAACTTCTCTTCTATTGTCACCCGTATTGCTGTTATTGTAAGACCTTGTAGAACTTTTATATTTAACCGGGCTAGTGTTGTATTTTGGATTTACGGTGTTGGTATTATTAAATTGATAACTAGATAAATTGGTTGTTCGTGGTGTTGTATTTGTCGACATGAAATTCAAGCCATTATTATAAATCGGATAAGCATAATAGTAAGGGTTGTAATAATAACCGTATCCATATCCATAAGTGTAAGGATTATAACTGTAATCGTAATTTCCATTTATCGTTCTCCATCTGCTATCATATTTACTCATCGTGATTTCTCGACTATCTGAATTTTTGGGAGTTTTATCTTCTTTATCAACTAGGCCATTCATTTCGCGAACAGGCGAATAATACACATCATCGGGCGTTTGTGTTATTTTATAACTATTGTTGCAGCTAATTAAAAAGAAACTTAAACATGTCAATAATAAAAAATTTATGCGCATAATGTCAAGTTTAAAAGGATTGTAAATTGAAGTTATTACTTTTGTGCGATTATTAAATTGAAAATTCTGTACAAATCTAAATGCGGAAAGGATAAATTTTGTTTTGAGTATGTGAATTTAATGATCTTTTTGGGTACTAATTTTTAATATTTACAAATTAAATATGAGCAAAGAAATAACAACTAGAGAAGCGGATTATTCACAATGGTATAATGATTTAGTAATTAAAGGTGAACTCGCCGATCATTCATCGGTCAGAGGATGTATGGTTATTAAACCCTATGGTTATGCGTTATGGGAAAACATGCGTGATCAATTGGATAAAATGTTTAAAGCTACTGGCCATGTTAACGCGTACTTTCCATTGTTTGTACCTAAAAGTTTATTTGAAGCAGAAGAAAAAAATGCCGAAGGTTTTGCAAAAGAATGTGCTGTGGTTACCCATTATCGTTTAAAAAATGATCCCAATAATAAAGGAAAATTAATTGTAGATCCAGAAGCAAAACTCGAAGAGGAATTGGTGATTCGTCCAACCAGCGAAGCCATTATTTGGAACACCTACAAAGGTTGGATTCAATCTTACCGTGATTTGCCTTTATTAATCAACCAATGGGCAAATGTGGTTCGCTGGGAAATGCGTACAAGATTGTTTTTGCGTACTGCAGAGTTTTTATGGCAAGAAGGGCATACCGCTCACGCTACTAAAGAAGAAGCCATTGAAGAAACAACAAAAATGTTGGATGTATATGCCGAATTTGTAGAACATTATATGGCTGTTCCTGTGATCAAAGGGGTGAAAACACCAAACGAACGTTTTGCTGGGGCAGAAGATACCTATTGCATTGAGGCTCTAATGCAAGACGGTAAAGCACTTCAGGCGGGTACTTCTCATTTTCTTGGACAGAATTTCGCCAAGGCTTTTGATGTACAATTTTTAAATAAAGAAAATAAAAAAGAATTTGTTTGGGCTACGAGTTGGGGCGTTTCTACTCGTCTTATTGGTGCATTGATTATGGCACATAGTGATGATCAAGGTTTGATTATGCCTCCACGTATCGCACCATTACAAGTGGTTATTGTGCCTATATATAAAGGCGAAGAAAGCAAACCCATCATTGATGAAAAAGTAGCTTCTTTAATTAAAGATTTAAAAGCATTAGGTATTTCTGTTAAATACGACAATAGTGAAAATGCCCGTCCAGGTTGGAAATTCGCTGAGTATGAATTAAAAGGTGTTCCAGTTAGAGTAGCCATGGGCTTAAGGGATATTGAAAACAATGTAGTAGAATTGGCGCGTAGAGACACCAAAGAAAAATCTTCGGTTTCTTTTGATGGATTGGCATTACATATTCTACAATTGCTTGAAGATATCCAACAACAAATTTTCAACAAGGCTTTGGCATTTAGAAATGAAAATATCAGAGAAGCCAATACTTGGGATGAGTTTGTTGAGATTTTAGATGGTAAAGCTGGATTTGTTTCGGCGCATTGGGACCGAACAAGTGAAACGGAAGATAAAATTAAAGAGCAAACCAAAGCAACCATTCGTTGTATTCCACTCGATAACAAACAAGAAAATGGAAAGTGTATCTTAACTGGAAACCCAAGTACACAAAGGGTTTTGTTTGCTAGGGCGTATTAATGTATTAAAAATCAGTTTTGAATAATAAAGGAAGTTACCGATCTAAATTTAATGCCAGAAACGAATCTGTTTCTGCTGATTCGACTGCGCCCAAACGTGCATTTGTAAAAATCAATGCTGAAACGTTAACCGCTTTTGAAGAAGGGAAAGTATTGCTGATTGATAAAACCATGCATTGGACTTCTTTTGATGTGGTTAAAAGCATTCGCAGTTATTTGAAAGTTAGAAAGGTTGGTCATGCGGGAACACTAGATCCATTGGCTACAGGGTTGTTGATTATTTGTACCGGGAAATTCACCAAGAAAATAAATGATTTCATGGCTTTGCCAAAAGTGTACACCGGAAGTTTTACACTTGGTGCAATTACACCAACATACGACTTGGAAAGTTTGCCCGAATCGCCAAAAGATTACACACATCTAACTTCAGACGAAATAATAAATGCAACCCAATCTTTTATTGGTGAAATTGATCAAGTTCCACCGATGTATTCCGCCATTAAAAAGCAAGGAGTCGCCTTGTACGAATTGGCGCGTAGGGGAGAAGATGTAGATTTATTGCCAAGAAAAATTCATATTGCACAATTTGAAATCACTTCAATCGATTTGCCCATAGTTCATTTTAAAATAGAATGTTCAACAGGCACATATATACGAAGTTTAGCCCACGATTTCGGACAAGCATTGGGTTGTGGTGCTTTTTTAAGTGCGTTGAGAAGAACCAATATTGGTGAGTTTGATGTTAAAGACGCGATGTTAATGGATGGCTTTTTGGACATGATTGAGGAAATGCAAAAAGATAAATCCACTGATTAAAACCTTTTGTGGTTAGAAGGAATAACCAATTCCAATGGTGAAATTAAAGTTCTCATATCGCCATTTTTTATAGACGTCATTTTCACCTCTTGTCAATAGTTTTTTCAACAAATCATTAAAGCCAATATCCGGAATCTTCCAACCATCATTGTTATAATAAAATTCTGGTCGCTTAAATCTAAAGCCAAAATCTAACCTCAATACAATGTAATTGAAATCAAGTCGCAAACCCGTTCCTGCGGCAACGCCCAACTGCTGATAAAATGTTTTGAAATTAAATTGAGTGCTATCTGTGCTTCCATCAGTTTTTGTACTTCTGATGTTCCAAATGTTTCCAATGTCTGTAAACACTGCGCCACGAAGGGTTAGCGTATTTGGGATAATTCGTGCGATATCATAACGGTATTCGATATTCGCTTCCAATTGCATATCTCCGGTTCTGTCGTTAAATACCGTTTTGTTTGAAGAATAGGGGATTAATGGTCTGCCTCCAGGGCCTATTCCACGCACCGGCCAAGCCCTTAAACTATTGCTGCCGCCACCAAAATATTGTTTAAAAAATGGCAAGGTTCTATTGTTATCGGTGCCCAATAATGGAACGCCAATCCCTAAAAATCCGCGCATGGCTAAAGTTGATTTATTATAAACAATGGTATGTTTTATTTCAAAATCTGTTTTTATGTATCTACGTTTTATTTTATTAAACAAAGGAATTAATCCCCAAGTTAATCCTGACTCTTCTGCATTCATTATTATTGTCATTTCCTTTGATAAGGAATTGGGATGAGCAAAATGATTCATCGTTTTTGAAAAACTAACACGCATGCCATATACCATTGCCGTATTATACGAGTAGTTTAAAAAAGGATTGTCTCCAAGTATTTTTTTAAAACTATCGGTTGGGTTTAGCAAATTACTGTATCCCACATTTATTGGAGACCAAACCCATTTCCATTTTTGTCTGTTGATTCCTGTCCAACCCAATCCTGCATTGATGGTTCTTAAATTAAATAAATCAAGTCGGGTATTATAGGAAATTCCAAGATTGATGAATGTTTCACCGTTATTGTACTTCGATTTTTTATTAAACAAATTTGGAAGACCCGGATAAATCAACCTTGGAAAAGAAGTGGAGTTGGTATATCCAATTTCATTGGAGTTTATTAATCGGTTTTTTACACCCGAATTATTGTTGAATTCAATTCCTGCCCTTACATTGTGCGTCATACGAATTGCTTCTCGAGCTAGATTCCTATTCAACAAAGAAATATTTCCAGACAAACCAAATAGATTTCCAGCCAGTACATTACTTGTATTGCTTGCTGCAGAATAACTTACCTCCAATGCGGTTTCAAATCCTAGTTTTTTGGATGGGATCAATTCAATATAAACATCAACCAAATTATTACTATCTTTTACGTCCAACAATTGTATGTTCACAGATTGCCATACACCCGATTTTGTGAAATTATATATGGTTTGATTATAAGCGTCTTGATTAAAAATGTCTCCGCTAATTATTTGAAGATACTGTTCAATTAATTTCGTTTTATAAAGTGGAAAATGGTATTTAAGTTTGAATCTTCTAGTAATAATTTCTTTTAAATTTTTATCGTCAAATTGATCACCAGGTCTAAAGTCGCTAAAAATGAAAATGTTATTCACTTTGTAACGGCTCATTCTGAATGTATCTAAAGAAGGATTTAATGTAAATGTTAATCGTATTGTAGCAATGTCTTTTTTCAGTTGAGCTTCATTCAGTAATCGAAGCTGCTCAAATGGATCACTGTTTAAAGTTGAAAGTGCTTCTAATGTAGTGTCTCCAAATAATTTTAGTTCCGATGCCGTGAATTTATAATAACCATTGTTTCTAAAACTATCTACCAATCTTGACATTTCAGTAATTACACCTGCTTTAGTAATCGGTTGGTTTAATTTTAGATAACTGTCTTTTTCAAAACGTTTAATTAATGATTGTAAGTCAGGATTATTTAGTTTGTAATCAATGCTTTCAATAATGGTGGTTTTTCCTGGTTTAATGTTATAATGTACGGTGATTTTTTTATGGTTGGTATCTGTATGAAAACCTACATCAGATTGATAATAACCAAGGTGGAATAACGATCCGCGCATATTTTCACAAGATGCAATGGTATAGTTGGTGTCGTATTTTATTGGCGAATTAAGTATTTTAAAAATGCCCCATTTTTTTGTAATCTTTACTTTTGAACTATCCGATAGTTGCCCAAGCAATCTGCTTTCAAGTGTTTTTTTTTCTGATTTGCTAAGCTTGACTTCGTTAACTTCGATTTTATTTTTGTAGAGATAAAATTGATTTTTTGGCGGGTTTTTCACAAATGGTTTGCCACATGAGGCCAATGCTAGAATTCCCAAAAGCATTAAAACTCTGGAAAAATAAACGATATTAATTTTAATTATTGATGGCATAAATTCCGCTACATGTTAAGCAAAGCAACAATCAAAGATATTCAAAGTTTACAGCACAAAAAATTTAGAAATGAAAGAAAGATTTTTGCAGCTGAAGGGCCCAAAGTAGTGGATGAGTTTTTAAGTGCAAGTTATTTTGATTGTGAACAAGTATATGCAACTGCAAAATGGAAAGGTTGGCAAGATGAAAATTTGCTAGCTTCATTAGGCGAAAAAGCACAGCTTATAGAAGAATTTGAATTGGAGAAAATTGCTTCTTATACCACACCCAATCAAGTTGTCGCATTGTTTAAAATTCCAGAAACTCCTTCGATTTTAGCAGAAAAGAATTCCATTACAATTCTATTGGATTCCATTCAAGACCCAGGAAATCTAGGCACCATCATTAGAACTGCAGATTGGTTTGGCATAAAAAATATCATTTGTTCCGAAAATACAGTAGATCAGTTTAATAGTAAACTGGTTCAAAGTACCATGGCAAGCTTAGGACGGGTAAATGTGGGGTATACTAACCTCGAAAAATGGGTTGCAGAAAATCACCACGTTCCACTTTTGGCAGCTGTTCTTAATGGGAATTCAATTACATCACGAGCACCTTTAAAGGAGGGTGTTTTGATGATAGGAAACGAAGCCAACGGTTTATCTCAGGCATTAATTGAAAAAGCTGATGAACGCATTACCATTCCAAGGTTAGGTGCTGCCGAATCCCTGAACGCGGCTGTAGCAACATCAATTTTTTTGTATGAGCTAACCAAGCGTTAATGTATTTATCGGAAAGAAATCGCCTTCACCGGATTTATTTTTTTGATTAAGAACGTTGGAATGATTAAAGTTAAAAAGCAAACGGACAATGTTATAATATCTATTAAAATGATCTGCCACCATACAATAACAACTTTCGCTTCTGAAATGAAATAAGCTTCCTCATTCAATTTTATAAAGCCCGTTTTCACTTGAAGCCAACAAATCAATAAGCCAAGTAAAGTGCCAAATAGAATTCCGACTCCAGCAATTAATGTGGCATTGTACAAAAAGATTTTCTGTATATCCCAATTTTTAGCACCTATAGCTTTTAAAATTCCCGACATTTTTGTTCTTTCCAAAACCAAAATTATTAAACAAGTGGTAAGGTTTACAACGGCTACAATAAGCATGATGAAAATCAACATGTTTTTTATTTGGCCTTGTAAATTCAACCAGTCAAATATATTGGGGTAAATTTCTTTTATGTTTCGGCTGTACCAACTTTGAGGCAGATTGTCATAAGTTAGTCGGGTGATGCTATCTGCTAAAGTATAGTCTTTCAAAAAAACTTCATATCCTCCAATTTCTGTGGGCGCCCAATTGTTTAACCTGCGAATTAAATTCAAATCACAAATCGCAAAGTTCTTATCATATTCATCTATTCCGGTTTTGAAAATTCCAGATATTTTCAGCTTCCTAGCACTTCGCGTTCCATCTTGTTTAAAGAAAAAAACAATCAAACTATCATTAGCCTTTAGATTTAATTGCTTTGCGGTAAATGCACTCACCATCATTTCTTTGCTATATCCACTATCTTTAAATTCTAACCAATTTCCCGAAACTAAGAAATCGTTCATTCGTTCAAAATCAAAACTTTGGTCAATTCCTTTAAGTAAAACGCTTTCAATATCGGAGCCGTATTTCATTATGGCAGATTTTGTAGCATACCGCTCAACAGATTTAATTGATTTGATTCTTTTTAGGTATTGCTCAACCGTATCATTGCTCAAAATGGGGTATTCTTCAGAAATGCCGCTGCTGCCTTCAAGGTTTTGTTGAATACGAATATGTCCCCAAAAACTAAATACTTTATTACTTATGGTTTGTTGAAATCCATTTACAAAACTCAATGCTACAATCATTGCAGCCACACTGATACATGTAGCACCAATAGCCAAATTGATGATAAACCTAGAAAAACTTTGTTTGTTTTTTAAGGCAATACGTTTTGCAATAAAAAGTGATGTATTCAATCAGTGAATTTTTGCTATCTTTCAAAAGTAAAATATTTATGTTACTAAATGAATGTCAATTTTAAACTTGCAATTATTTTTTTGCTGAATTTGTTTTTAAGGACTCTTGCAGTTCAATCACAAGTATCAGATCGAATCTACAAGCCATACATCCGAACGGCGCAATTGTATGTATACGGCAATCAACAAAGTTTGCCTGTAATTGCGCTCAATTCCAATACAAAACTAGAGCTGGAATTTGATGATATGGACGGCAACTATAAAAACTATTATTACACATATGTGCTTTGCGATTATAATTGGCAACCAGCTAAATTAAGTGCCTTTGATTTTATAAAAGGATTTACGCAAAGCCGCATCAACACATATCGCTATTCAAATATTGCGTATAAAAAATACACCCATTATCAAGCATTTTTGCCCGATCAAAACTCAATGCCTTCAAAGTCTGGGAATTATTTGTTGAAGGTTTATTTAGATGGGGATACTTCTAAAGTGGTATTTACAAAACCTTTTTTAGTGTTTGAACAAAAAGCAAATATCACCGCTACCGTAGTGCAACCTTTCACGCCTGAAAAGTTTTATTCACATCAGCGGGTTCGATTTTCGGCTACATTGAAAGATGTAAATTCATTCAGCGCAGCACAACAAGTGAAAGCAGTCATCTTGCAAAATAATCGCTGGGATGTTGCAAAAAAAGACATCGCCCCCACATTTGTTAGGGGAAATGTAATGGAATACAACAGCGAAAATGTTGGCGTATTTCCTGCAGGCAAAGAATGGCGCTGGCTGGATTTGAGGAGCTTTAGATTGCAAAGTGATAAAGTAAAATCAGGAGAGTATTCAGTTAATAAAGCTGAATTTTATTTGAAAACAGAATTTGATAGAACAGGCGAACGATATACCTATTTTCCTGATTACAATGGCATGTACAATATTGTTACCTACGAAAGCATTAATCCATTTTGGCAAGGTGATTATGCAGACATTCATTTTTCATTTGCGCGTAAAGATGCACAACCCTATTTGGATAAGGACATTTATGTGTTGGGCGCATTTACAGGGTATGAAATCAATGACAATTGGAAAATGAAATACAATACCGAAACAGAATCATACGAGTTAAATACCCCATTAAAACAAGGCTATTACAATTATACGTATGTTGCGGTGGATAAAAAAAATGTGAATGATAAAGTAGAATTGGAAGGTAATTATTGGGAAACAGAAAACAGCTACACCATTTTGTTGTATTATAAATCCTTTACGGACAGAAACGATCAACTCATTGGTGTTTCTACAATTGATTCCAGAACGGATAAGCCAGGGTTTTCTTTTTAAAAAATTCAAAATTCAAAAGTGAAAATTTTAGAAAAAAATCCGCGAAAAAAAATCGAAATTATAAAAAGGTGAAACAACAATTTTTACTTTTTAATTTTGACTTTAAAATTTATAAAATGAAAAAATTAGTCAGCTTCTTATTTTTTATATCTCTTCAATTAGGATTATTTGCACAAGCAAATTATATAGATGACGTAAATCCATTTATCGGAACCGGTGGGCATGGACATACGTATCCAGGTGCTACATTGCCACATGGAATGGTACAACTTAGTCCGGATACACGTTTAGAAGGCTGGGATGGATGTAGTGGTTATCATTATTCGGATAGTTTTATTTATGGGTTTTCGCATACACATTTGAGTGGAACGGGTTGTAGCGATTATGGAGATATTTTAATTATGCCAGGAAATGGAATTCCCAATCCAATGCAATCTAATTACCGTTCGGCATTCAATCACCGCGAAGAAAAGGCTAGTCCTGGTTATTATTCCGTGCATCTTGAAAAGGATGATATTTATGCAGAACTAACAGCAACAGAAAGGGTGGGATTTCATCATTACTTATTCAATTCAAAGAAAAATAATTTTGTAATTATCGATTTAAAACATCGGGATGAAGTCATTGAATCTTCCATAAAAATTGAAGACAGTGTAACCATCACAGGATTGAGGCGGAGTAAGGCTTGGGCAAATAATCAGTACGTTTATTTTGTGATGAAATTTTCTCAGCCAATTAAAAATTGGGGCATTTGGGAAAATGACATCGAAGATGAAAAACAAAAAAATGAAGCTTATGGAAAAAACATAAAAGCATACATTTATTTCGAACGTTCTGTTGCCAATGATTTGTTTGTAAAAGTGGCTATTTCACCAGTAAGTGTAGAAGGGGCAAAAAGAAATTTAGATGCAGAAGTAGGAGGTAATTCCTTCAACGAAATTAAAACTATCGCAGCATTTAAATGGAATCAGGAGTTGTCTAAAATTGACATAAAATCTACAGATAATAATCAAAGAAAAATATTTTACACCGCATTATATCATACTGCAATTGTGCCCAACATCAACATGGATGTAGATGGAAGTTATCGTGGCATGGATAATAAAATTCACCAAGCAAAGGGCTTTACCTATTATTCGGTGTTTTCCTTATGGGATACATATCGTGCTGCTCATCCATTGTATACCATTATTGATACAAGAAGAACATTTAGTTACATCAAATCATTTTTGGTGCAATATCAGCAAGGTGGAAGATTGCCGGTTTGGGAATTGGCTTCTTGTGAAACAGATTGTATGATTGGATACCACAGCGTGCCAGTAATTGTGGATGCTTACATGAAAGGCATTACTGATTTTGACACCAAATTGGCTTTGGAAGCGATGTTGAAATCTGCTAAATGGAATCATTTGGGATTGCCTGCATTCATCAATCAAGGCGTAATTAATATTGAAGATGAACATGAAAGTGTAAGTAAGCAATTGGAATATGCTTATGATGATTATTGCATTGCCATTTTTGCAAAGTCATTGGGTGATGATAAAACGTATCGTGAATTTATAAAACGAGCGCAAAACTATAAAAACCTTTTTGATGCGAATTCAGGGTTTATGCGTCCCAGAAAAAACGGCGGTTGGTTAAGTCCTTTCGAACCTCGTGAAGTAAACAATCATTTTACAGAAGCCAATAGCTGGCAATATTCTTTTTATTTTCCGCAGGATATTAATGGGTATATAAAAATGATAGGAGGAAAGAAAAATTTAGAAAAAAAATTAGACGCATTGTTTAATGAAAATTCAAAAACCACAGGAAGAGACCAGAGCGATATCACGGGTTTGATTGGTCAATATGCACATGGAAATGAACCAAGTCATCATATTGCGTATTTGTATAACTACACCAATCATCCTTCAAAAACACAATTTTATACAAACAAAATAATGAAAGAGTTTTATAAAAATGAGCCAGATGGATTGATAGGTAACGAAGATTGCGGACAAATGAGCGCTTGGTATGTATTGAGTGCATTGGGTTTTTATCCGGTTACTCCAGGTGATAATACCTACATGATTGGTTCTCCACAATTTTCAGAAGCAACCATTCATTTGGAAAATAGGGGGCAATTCATAGTGTCTGCTCCAGAAGTGAGTAATGATAAAATTTATATTAAATCGGCTTCATTAAACAATTTTAAAAATGAAAAACGAATAGATCTAAAATTAGATTACATAAATTATAATGACATTACTGAGGGTGGAAAATTAATGTTCAAGATGATTAGCAAACCAAAAAATCGTTTGCAAATGAATGAAATTCAAAAACCATTAAATGAATGGGAGGGAGGCAATTTTGTTGTAAACCCTACAATCGAAGGTGGCGCAATTTCATTTAAAGAAAAACAAAAGATTGAAATACACTCCATACAGCCCGATGTGAAGTTGTATTATACTACTGATGGATCTTTCCCAACACAACATTCGATTTTATATACACAGCCCTTTTTTATAGATACTACCACTACAATTAAAGCAATAGCGATTGATGAAAATAACAACAATAGTTTTGTAACTACATCAACGTTTAAAAAAGCAAATAACAATTGGGAAGTAAAACTCAATACAGCTTTTGAGCCACAATATGAGGGTGGTGGGGCATCAGGATTAATTGACGGAATTTATGGAACTACAAATTGGCGAATGGGGAGTTGGCAAGGGTATCAATTAAATGATTTCGATGCAGTAATAAATTTGAAAGAAGTAAAAAATATATCAAGGATAACTGCAAGTTTTTTACAAGATGTTCGCCCTTGGATTGTAATGCCCAAGCAAGTTATAGTGTCGATTTCATTAGACGGAAAAAATTTTGAGGAAGTGTATAACGGATCCAATTTTTTAAAAATTGAAGATTTAAATCCACAGGTAAAAAAAGTTGAGGCTATTTTCTTACCTCAATCTGCACAATACATTCGAGTAGTTGCCAAACAATATGGCAAACTTCCATCTTGGCATGAAGGCGCAGGCGGAGACACGCATTTGTTTGTGGATGAAATCACAGTTGAGTAGGGAGAGAGAAAGAGGTTTGAGAGGTTTAAATCGTTTAAGACGTTTAAGATGTTGGGATTTTCGTCTGCCGTTGTCCTACTGGCGCCGGTTTCCCAACCGGTGTCTTTGTGAAATTTCGGTTTCTAACCGATATGTTTTAATAAAATGTCGACGGTAATTATAGATTTACATAACCGAATCCTAATTTTCGATTTCAATAATTTCCAAATAAAAAGCAAAAATCTCCAAAAGAAAAACACTTCCAACCTTAAACCATTAAACAATAAACCAGCGTAGCGTTTTAAACCTCTTTCTTTACTTCACACCCTTCGCCTTTTTAATCATTTCATCATCCACATTAACCGCCTCATAATATCCTTCTTTATTCCAGATAAATCGAGCGATTGAAGATTTTAAAAATTGTATGATATAGTTTTTGTCAGAAGAATTAATGGCAGATATATCAACAGAATCTTTTCTTGAAAAGTTGGAAAAATCATTCCAATCATCATTGGAAAAAATAAATTTTTCGGCAAATGCAATTGGACTTTTGAATTGTTTTATTACAGTTTTGAAACGGTTACTGTACATTAATGCGTAATGATTGGCAATCCCTTTTGAAAAAAGCAAAAGAACTGTTTTGCTTAAAGCAGCAGTGTCTTGGGCTTGAAATATATCGGGAGTAATGCCACCACCATCATACAATTTTTTACCCTTTGGCGTAGTGAATATTTTATTTTTATCTGTTGTTACATCATATTGAATGGAGTCGTTCCCGTTTAAATATCTTTCTTCAATTTCTTCATAATAAGCTTTACCTCCATTTGCATACGAACGCTGAATACATCTGCCCATTGGAGTAAAATATCTTGCAACTGTTAATCGCAAAGCAGCGCCATTGCTTAAATCGTATTGTTCTTGTACCAAACCTTTTCCAAAACTTCGTCTACCGATTATCGTTGCGCGATCCCAATCTTGCAAAGCGCCCATCAACACTTCACTTGCACTTGCCGATCCTTCATCACATAGTACAACTAAACTGCCTTTTTCAAATTGACCCAATCTTCTACAACGATATTCTTTTTTCTTCCTATGCTTTCCCTCGGTATAGGTTATTAATTTGTCTTCAGCCAAAAATTCATCAGCAATTTCGATGGCTTCGTCCAAAACGCCTCCGCCATTATCTCTAAGATCTAGAATTAATTTGCGCATTCCTTTTTTGTTCAATTCAGTTAATGCAGTCATGAATTCTTTATAGGTATGCGTGGAAAATTTATTGATTTTAATAAAGCCCGTTACGCTGTCAAGCATATAAGAAGCATCGATACTATTGATTGGGATTAGATTTCTTTCTACAGGAATAGAAATGAGCTTATTGTCTCTTAAAACGGTTAAGGTTAACTTACTTTCTCTAGATCCTCTTAATAAGTTTCGAATCGAATCAACGTCTAATTTAGCTCCTGCAATTAAAATGTTGTTTGCCTTTATAAATTTATCTCCGAATAAAATTCCTGCTTTCTGTGCAGGCCCATCTTGTAAAATCTGTGTAACATTAAGCGTATCGTGAAAGAAATCGAATTCAATCCCAATGCCATAAAAATTACCTTCTATGTCGTTATTTATGTCTTCCAATTCTGATGCAGGAATATACACGGAATGTGGATCAAGTTTGGTGAGCAATGCTTCAATAGCAGTATCCGAAAGCTGATTCATTTTTACATCATCCACATATCGCTCTTTAATCAAACCGATGATTTCATTGAAGGGAGAAGCTTTTTCAACAGAAAAAAATGGATTGGATGGAAATTGATCGCGCATTTTAAATCCAATAAAAATGCCTATGGCCATTGAAATACTAAAAAGTAAAGGAAGCCAAACTTGTGTTTTTTTGTTGCTCATGAATTTTAATGTAAGCGATTTGAATATTTCTAAAAGCCCAAAGTTAATTTTTTGTTTCCAACTGAATTATATTTCTAACAATTGATTAGAAATGGTTAATTTAAATTTTTAAAATTCAAAAGTATGTCGATTAAACTAATTGCCGATAGTGGCTCTTCAAAAACAGATTGGTGTTTGTTGGATGGCAAGAAAAAAATACATGTGTCAACTCAAGGGATTAGTCCATATTTTCTAAATAAAGAACAAATTGTAGAGATTTTACAAAAGGAATTATTGCCAAAATTGAAAAATAAAATACCAGATAACATTTACTATTATGGAACAGGTTGCAGCAATCCAGAAAACATCAATTTAATAAAATTGGCTTTAAAATCGGTGTTTAATAAATCCAAAATTTTGGTAGATACAGATTTATTGGGTGCGTCAAAAGCCTTGTGTGGAAACGAAAAAGGCATTGCATGTATTTTAGGCACAGGCTCAAATTCTTGTTTTTATAATGGAAAAAAAGTAGTAAAAAACAGTCCTGGCCTGGGTTATGTGTTGGGTGATGAAGGGGGTGGGGCATATTTAGGAAAAAAAGTATTGCAACATTATTTGTATGGCACATTCGATCCAGATTTGATGGACAGATTTACAAATAAATACAATACCAACGCTCCAGAAATTTTAGAAAATGTGTATAGAAAACCCCTCGCAAATAAATATTTAGCTTCATTTGTAGAATTTGTAATTGAAAATCGTGGACATTTTATGATTGAAAATATTATAGAAGACGGATTTAATGAGTTCTTTTTTAATCATTTATATAAGTACAGCGAAAGCTGGACAATGCCTATTCATTTTGTAGGTAGTGTAGCATTTGGGTTTAAAGATGTTTTAAAAGAGATGTGTAACTCGTACGAATTACAATTGGGTAAAATAATTAAAACACCAATGGACGGTTTAATTCAATATCACAAGGACTAATCTGTTACAAAATAGAAACAAGAATTAGGGCTCAAAAATTGAAAAATCATACAATTTTTTCTCCAATGATTAAAATCAAAAAAAAATAAAAAAAAATTCTTTGATTGTATGAAAGATATTCGTATTTTCAATTTGTAAATATTTAAGAAAAAATTTTAAAAAAAACCTTCACTTATGAACAACAAAATTTTACTTACAGCTTCATTGATTGCGACAAGCTTAATTGCTAATGCACAACACAACAAAACTACTTTTGCGATTACAGGAGATGGTAACAATGATTTCGTATGGATGAATATCCGTCAAGTGGATATCAACAGTGGCGAAGTGATTAAAACATTGTTCGAGCGTAGCAAATCTACTTTTACCATTACTGATGTAAATTCGAAAATTACAAACAATCAAAGAACGTTTACAGACGAAAATATTTTCACCTCTGCTTCATATCCAACAGGTACTTTAGTAGCTGCTGCAGCTTTCGACAAAAGAAGCAACAAATTGTTTTTCACACCAATGCGTAAAAATGAATTGCGTTGGTTAGATTTAGGTTCTAACTCAGAAACCCCAGAGTTTTATACCATGAACTTTGAAGGAAAAAGATCTTTAGATCCAGCTGATGAAGCGGCTAACATCACTCGTATGGTTATTGGTGCTGATGGAAATGGATACGCAATGAGTAACGATGGTAACCATTTTTTAAGTTTCACAACAGGGAAAAAACCAGTAATCACTGATTTAGGAAACATAATTGATGCTTCAACAAATGGCGGAATGTCTATCCACAACAAATGCTCAAGTTGGGGTGGAGATATGATTGCTGATGCCTTCGGTAAATTATATGTAATCTCTGCAAGTCATGCAGTTTATGTAATTGACATCAACACACGTATCGCTACTTACAAAGGAAACATTCAAGGTTTACCAGCGGGTTATACTACAAATGCTGCTGCAGTTAACGACGAAGGTGAAATCGTTTTAGCAAGTGCTAACTTATTTGATGGATACTACAAAATGCAAATCAACGATTTGAAAGCGGTTAAAATGGCTGGTTCAAATGTTAAGTACAATGTATCTGATTTTGCAAATTCAAACTTGTTGTTACAAAAAGAAGCAGATAATTTATTAAACAGCAAAGTGATTACCGCTTCAAACATTCCAGTTGATGCGAAAGTGTTCCCAAATCCAGTTACCACTTCATCTTTCAATGTTTTATTTGAAAATGCTAATGCAGGTAGATATAAAATCGTATTAACTGATTTAGCAGGTCGTAACTTGTTAAGCAAAACAGTAAAACTTGGAAAAGGTACTCAAGTTGAAAAAGTAAATACCAATGCAAACATGGCTAAAGGTGTTTATTTTGTAAGGGTATTAGATACCAACAATCAAACAATTATCAACGAAAAAATTGTTATTCAATAATTAATTCTGGGTTAATAAGTCTGAGGCTGTCGATTGACAGCCTCTTTTTTTTACAAGAAAGCCCCCAACCCCAACCCTTCCCCCAAAGGTGAAGGGAGCTTGAGTATTCTGAAGTTCAAAAAAAACATAAGTTTGAAAAAGCCAAAAACGGAAAATACTTCCAACCTTTTGAACGCATTGAACAAATTGAACCCATTGAACGTTATTTCCTCACAAACCTCACAAACCTCACAAACCTCACAAACCTCACAAACCTCACAAACCTCACAAACCTCACAAACCTCACAAACCTCACAAACCTCACCTATTTTAATTAGATTTGCACTCTATAAACCCAACCAACCATGAAGTATAATCAATTCGTTGCCATGTGGGCTATAACTAGAGCTAGTTTTAGATCTATTACCCGAAATCCATCTGCAGTTGTTTTTAGTTTTGTTTTTCCATTTATATTTATTTTGGTATTTGGTTTTATTGGTAAAAATGGGGCGAAGCAATCTTATAAAATATTTGTTGATAAAGCATCAGATACATCAAATGTGGTGTATAAAACCTTAACCCAAATGGATGGTTTCAAAATCGTTACTTACACGGATAATGCGTCAATGCAAGCCGATTTAAATAAAGGTCGTTTTGCAGGTATTGTAAAAATCGAAAAGTCTACTACTAATGCAAAACAACCTTTTCGTTTAACATTAAAAACCACTTCTTCAAGCAATGATCAATGGCCACAAGTGAAGTCGATGCTGGATGATATGTTGAATAAAATCAGCGACAAGATGTATGCTGATCGAAATAAATATACCTCATTTGAATTTAATCCAATTACTGATGTGGCGCAGGTTAGGGAATTTAAAACCATTGATTTTATCTTACCAGGACAACTTGGATTTTCATTGTTGAGTGCAGGCGTTTTTGGCGTAGCATTTATGTTTTATAACCTTAGAAATACCATGGTGTTAAAACGCTTTTTTGCTACACCTATCCAACGTAGTTATATCATTTTAGGTGAAGGATTGAGTAGGGTAATTTTTCAATTGATTACCGCGGTTGTAATTATTTTAGTGGGATATTTTGCTTTTGGGTTTACATTAATACATGGCGTAGAAACCTTTTTAAACATGATGGTATTGAGTTTTATAGGTTTGGTTGTATTCATGGGATTTGGTTTTGTAGTTAGTGGGGTAGCTACATCAGATAGCACCATTCCGCCTTTTGCCAATTTAATTACTTTGCCACAGTTTTTGCTAGGTGGTACTTTTTTTTCAGTAGATAATTTTCCTAAATGGCTTCAACCCATTTCTAAAGCATTGCCTTTAACCCACATCAATACTGCAATGCGTAAAATTGCATTCGAAGGTCAATCCTTGTGGGATGTGAAATTTGAAATCGGAATACTTATGATTTGGGGAATTATCGTTTATGCGTTAGCTGTAAAATTATTCAGATGGGAATAGTCTTTTAAGGATTACTTACTTGTTTTTTATAATCACTTTTCATACTCATTTTGCGCAATTTTAAAACACCAAAAATGCCTTCTTGAATAATGCCTTTGCTCATTTTACTTGCGCCTAGTTTTCTATCCGTAAAGGTGATGGGAACTTCTGTAACTTTAAATCCAAGTTTCCATGCAGTAAACTTCATATAAATTTGAAATGCATAGCCAATAAAACGAATTGCATCTAAATTAATTTTTTCTAAAACAGATCTTTTATAACAAACAAATCCTGCAGTAGGATCCATAATCGGCATCCAAGTAATGATTCTAGTGTATAATGAAGCTCCTTTTGAAATAAAGATACGATCAGCAGGCCAATTTTTTAAAGCACCACCTTTTACATATCTAGAGCCTACAGAAACATCAGCGCCATCCAAACAAGCTTGATGTAAACGAATCAAATCAACTGGGTTGTGCGAAAAATCAGCATCCATTTCAAAAATAAATTGATAGCCCTTTTTTAAACTCCATTTAAAACCGTGAATATATGCGGTTCCTAAACCGAGTTTTCCCTTACGTTCTTCTAAAAACAATTGACCTGGATATTTTGGAAAAAGGCTTCTTACAATATTTGCCGTTCCATCTGGTGAACCATCATCTATAATCAATACATGAAAATCTTGATGCAAATCTATTACCGCTGCAATAATAGCTTCGATGTTTTCCTTTTCGTTATAGGTTGGTATAATTACAATTTTTTCCAACGATTGATTTTTGTTTGCTAAAATAACAAGATAATTTGAGCAATGTAATTTTTAATAAAAATTAATTTGATTTTAAAAAAGACCGATTCATGATTTCGGTTAATTTTTGCTTGGTGTGTAATGGAAAATCACCACGCATCATCCAATCATAATAATGTGGTTCGCTTTTTAGTACATCACTTACCGACTTGCCTTTGTACTTCCCAAAATTAAAAACTTCAACTCCTTTTTCATCAAAAGAAAAACGACGAGCATAATCCACGATTTTTTCTTCTCCAATTACTGAAAGTATTGAATCTATGTTATTTCCAAGTTGATTGTATCTTTCCAATTGCGACATAAATACTTCGATAGTTGCGTTAATGTCTGCTTCAGCACTATGCGCGTTAATCAATTCTTTTTGACAATAAAATTTATATGCAGCTGAAAGGGTACGAGGTTCCATCGAATAAAAAATATGTTGTACGTCAATCATTCTTCTGTTGCTCAAATCTACATCCATACCAGCACGCAAAAACTCTTCCATTAGAATTGGAATGTCGAAGCGATTACTATTATATCCCCCAAGGTCACAATCTTGTAAAAACTGTTTGATTTCGTTGCCAGCTTGTTTGAATGTTGGTGCATCTTTTACCATTTCATTGGTAATGCCATGAATATCACTTGAAGCTACCGGGATTTGCATTTCAGGATTAAGTAATTTGCGCTTTACCTGACGTGTGTGATCGGGCATTATTTTAACTATGGCGATCTCTACAATTCTATCTGTAGATAAATTAACGCCGGTTGTTTCTAAATCAAGAAAAGCAATTGGACGGATTAAGGATAACATATTTTTAAATTAATGGGTTTGAAAAATAATTTTGTTTCAAATGTAATAAATAGAAATGAATTTCGTTCTTACAATTAAATCTTATATTTGAACTTGAAAAATCATACAATATGAAAAAAATCATTCTATTCGCATTATTGTTATCAGCTTTCACCATTGTACTTACTTCATGTGGAAGCAGAAGAATAGGTTGCCCAGCACAACAAATGCTTTATCGTTAGAATTAACTTATGAATTGGAATATTTTAAATGACTACAACCAAGTTCAAAATTTGGTTGAGGCTTCGCATAAAAAACCACAAGCTATATTTAAACATAGCACGCGTTGTTCAATCAGTGTAATGGCCAAATCTAGGCTTGAGCGCAGTGAATTCCCTGAACAAATTCAATTCCATTATCTCGACTTACTTCAGTATCGAGACATTTCCAACAAAATAGCCGAGCAATTCGGTGTACATCATCAATCTCCACAAATTTTGCTTATAAAAAATGGCGAATGTATTTTTGAAGAAACGCATTCTGCGATTTCTATGGATGAGATAGTAGAACAAGCGATGTAAAAAAGGTTTAAGAAGTTTGAGATGTTTTTGAGGTTTAAGAAGTTTTAGACGTTCAATAGGTTCAATTAGTTCAATAAGTTCAAAAGGTTGGGGATTTTCGTCTGCCGATGTTGGTGTTTTCACCAATCATCAATGAACTTCAACAGCTTCATGCATCAATATTCCTCCAAATGGAATATACTTCCACCATTAAACCATTAAACATTAAACCAGCGAAGCGATTTAAACCTACGAAGTGTTTTAAACCAGCGAAGCGAATTAAACCTTGTTCTCCATCGCATCCAACTTATCCTTCTGATAATGCAATTCCACTTTTTTTAATCCCCGTTTCCAAATGGCAATCACGATTATAGTGAATGCAATGATTAGCGCAAATGCAAGTAATGGATTGTCTGCAGAGTTGCCTGCATACATTAAAGCAAAATCATACAAGCCATGAAGGACAGCAGGAACCAATAAACATTTTGCGATAAATTCTGTTTTTTTAGGCCCAACATGAAATTTCGCCAATGAAAAATAATACCCCATTGCAACAGCAAAAAATCCATGTCCGGGTACAGCAAGTACAGCACGCATCAAGGCTACATTTAATCCTCCTTTAAATACATACATCAAGTTTTCAACCAAAGCAAAACCCATTGATACAAAAACTGCATAAATAATTCCATCAAAATACTGATCGAAATCTTTGTGCTTCCAAACAATCCAATAAAGAATAATTAATTTGGAAAGCTCTTCTGGGAAACCTGCTTGAAAAAATGCATCAAAAAATGAACTTGCAAAAGGGGAGGTGAATGATGCACCAAGTGGATCAATGAGTTTTACAATAATTAAATCAATGATTACAGAAAGAAATCCACCAAAAAAACATTTCATCAGTAACCCAAAGGGTTCTTTGATGCTGTCTTTATTGTAGATTAGAAACATAAAAATAAGTACAGGAGTAATGGAGGAGATTAAAAATACCATGATGACTAATTTGAGTTAAGGTATGAAAAATATATTGGTTATGAAATATCAAAACTTAAAACCATTATTCGTACTGAAATTAATAAAAGGTTGATTTGTTTTTTCTATGGAGATGTCAACGTGCTAGTTTGTGAAAAAATACATTTATCGATGAGAAAAAACCGTATTAAGTCTGTTGTAATAACCTGATTTTTTTAAAACATAATTAACAAATTTGTCAGGTTGATTTTTAAGTAAAAACAGATAAATGAATTTTGAAAAATTAGTAGGAAATATTCAACAAACCCATAAGCATTTTCAACAGCAGGCAGCAAAAGCAGTGAATGTATCATTAACCATTCGAAATTGGTTGATAGGATTTTATATTGTAGAGTTTGAACAAAAGGGTGATGAAAGAGCTGCTTATGGTGAATTGCTGATTCAAAAACTTGTTTGTCGTATTCAAATAAAAAGACTGGGGGAAACCAACTTAAAAACAATGCGTATTTTTTATCAAGCCTATCGTTTTTTTGATACGAACATTAGCTCTTTAATTTCTCAAAATGAATTATTTGCAATTCGTCAGTCAGTGTCTGACGAATTTAAAACGCATCCCCAAAATATGGCTCCTCAATCTATAGGTGATGAAAGCTTGTTGCTGCCAACTAAATATATAGAAGATATTATCGACAAAATTTCACACAGTCATTTTACAGCATTGATTAAAATTAAAGATGAACGCAAACGCTACTAACTTGGAAATAAAAAAAAATATGACATTCTAAAAGCACTAATAGATAAATTGAAAAAAAAGAATCAGAATATTTAATTAAAAATATAGCACATGCTATTTAAATCCATACACACAAAAACTAAATCATCCCATTTTTTATTGCTTTAAAATTGTGATTACTTAAGTTTTCACCAAAGGTGTAATTGACCTTATCATCTATTGTAATTCATTCTGAAAAATACCAACTTGTAGGTATTTTTTTCTTTTTGCATTTCAAATAATTTTATATACCTTATTTCATCTGATTGCACAATCGATATTTTCAAATTCATTTTTTGAAATTTCAATTTTGCCATATTGAGATACTCATCCATAAAAGGGTAAAAAATTTAACTTTTTTAAAAAATAATCATGAAAAAAATCATCGCATTTGTCTCTTTTTGTTTGTTCATAACCCCTCAAATCTTTGCACAAACAATTGCAACTGGATCGATAACAACACCAATTTGTGCAGGTGCATCAATCAGTGTTCCTTACACAATAACAGGAACTTTTACAGCAGGGAATATTTTCACTGCACAACTGAGTAGTGCTACAGGATCGTTTACAACTCCAGTCAACATTGGATCTTTGGCCGCTGTTGCTTCGGGAACAATCACAGCAATGATACCGCCAACCACAGCTGCTGGTAACGCTTATCGAATTCGTGTGGTTAGTAATACACCAGTGATTACAGGTACTCAAAATGCGGCAGCTATTACCATTAATGCTATAGCAGCTAATCCCGCCGTTTCTATTTCTGCTAACTTATCTGTGTCGAATTTATGTGCCAATTCAAGTATAACTTTTACCGCTTCACTGACTAATGGCGGAACGAGTCCAGTATATCAATGGTATAAAAATAATTTTGCTGTTGGAACGTCAAGCGCTTCTTACACAAATAATCTTTGGAATACAGGTGATACTGTTTGGTGCAAAATTACTGGGAGTTTGAGTTGTGCACTAATTTCTGGCGCTTCAAGTAATTATATTGTTATAGGTACAGAAAATACAACCAATAATGTATGGAGACAAAAAGCCGATCTTGGCTTTGCACAATCCAATGCAATTAGTGCAAGAACGGGTGCAGTGGCATTTAGTATTGGGCAAAAAGGGTATGCGGGTTTGGGGTACACCGGATTAAAAACGCCTAAAGATTTTTGGGAGTTTGACCCCACTACGAATACGTGGACACAAAAAGCCAATTTTGGTGGCAATTATAGCCAAAATGGGGTAGGGTTTTCCATAGGAAGTAAAGGTTACGTAGGTACAGGAAGCAGCACTTTAGATTTTTGGGAATTTGACCCAATTGCAAATACCTGGACTGCCAAAGCTAATTTCCCTGGTACCGCACGAACCAAAGCTGTTGGATTTAGCATTGGAAATAAAGGCTATTTGGGAACGGGCCTTTCTGGTACAACCAAACTTAGTGATTTTTGGGAGTATGATCCAAGCTTAAATACTTGGGTTCAAAAGGCAAATTTTGGTGGTGGTTTAAGATATAGCGCAGTAGGGTTTTCGATTGGTAACAAAGGTTATATTGGAACAGGTACTGATGGTGCTGCATATAAAAATGATTTTTGGGAATTTGACCCTTCTAAAAACAGCTGGACGCAAAAAGCTAATTTTGGTGGAGTTGTTCGTTGTAATGCTGTAGGGTTTAGTATTGGGAATGTTGGTTTTTTAGGCACTGGACTCAATAATGCCTATCTAAATGATTTCTGGAAGTACAATCCAATCAATAATACATGGCTTCAAATAATTAACATTGAAACTTCCGGACGAGATCAGGCTTTTTCATTCTCTATTGGAAATAAAGGCTACGTAGGATCAGGATATTTATCTTCGAATACAAGTAATTATTTAAGCAGCATTTTATCTTTCGATACCACACAAAATACCTGGTCAAACGTTTCAACTTTAAATGGGAATGCTCGTGCTGAAGCGGTTTCGTTTAGTATTGGTAACTATGGATATTTAGGGACTGGATTTGATGGTGTTAATTATAAATCTGATTTTTGGCAATACGATCCATTGAACAATACTTGGTCGCAAAAAGCAGATCTTTCGGGAGGGGCAAGAAAAGGTGCTGTAGGATTTGCTATTGGAAATAAAGGTTATGTTGGTACTGGAAGAAATGGGAGTGCAGATTTTTATGATTTTTGGCAGTATAATCCAACAACAAATAGCTGGGTTCAAAAAAACAGTTTTCCAAATTTTGCCAGAAGTGGTGCGGTAGGTTTTGTAGTGGGATCTAAAGGATATATTGGAACAGGGTATAGACTTACCAACACCACATATTGTAGAGATTTTTGGGCGTATGATACACTTACACAAAGTTGGACTGCACAATCTGATTTTCCTGGATTAGCTAGATCAGAAGCCGTGGCATTTACTTTGTCTAATAAAGCTTATGTAGGAACAGGATTTGCTGGTTATGCTTTAGACGATTTTTGGGAATTCAATCCGAGTACAAATTCATGGGCAAAGAAATCAACCTTTGCAAAGGCGTCTCGTTACAATGCAGTGGCATTTAGTATTGGAGCAAAAGGTTACTTGACAACAGGGTATTATGCTGAAGGCATAAATAGTAATGGAAACCAGATTTTTTATAAAGATAATTGGGAATATGACGCAACGCTTAATAGCTGGAGTCAATTACCGTCATTGGCTTCTGAAAGATACGAGGCTACAGCATTTGCCATCGGAAATGTTTCTTATATTGGTACCGGTAAGGGCGTGCAATCATTAACTCCTTTTTATAGATCAGACCTTTGGGAATTTTCGCCATCAGTTCCTAATGTCAGTATTTCTACAACACAGACATCAATAAATTCAGTCGATTCTTGTACGACCAGTTCTTTGCTTTTTTCCGCTAAAGCACATGATTATGTGGTCAGTCCCAGTTATCAGTGGTATAAAAACAATACCGCTGTAGCTACTGGAATTAATTATTCGTATTCTCCTGTGGTTTATGGCGACTCAATAAAATGCACGATGAACTCAACAACAACTTGCAGTGTCAATGCTTCGCTTATTAGCAATGTTATTGCTATAGATAATTTTGCAAACAATTCATCCGTTATTAGCAATTGGAAACAAATACCCGACATGGGTTTTAATCAGGTAAATGGACCTAAGCCAAGATATGGTGCCGTAGGATTTAGCATTGGGAATTATGGTTATATTGGTACAGGTATGGTAGATTTTGGTGCCCTTGCTAATGGTGCACCAATCAAATATTTGGATGATTTTTGGCAATATGATCCAACATCCAATACTTGGTCACAAAAATCGAATTTCCCAGGAGGAGTTCGTGGATATGCCATTTCATTTGTAGTAGGTCAAAAAGGTTATGTAGGAACCGGAACTAATGGAGTTTATTCTAAAAATGATTTATGGGAATATGATCCGTCTACAAATCAATGGTTGCCGAAAAGCAATTTGCCAGCATCGCCAAGAAAGGGTGCCATTGCATTCACCATCGATGGATTGGGATATGTAGGAACAGGAAACACTACGATTAATGGAACTTCTAAAGATTTCTGGCAATACAACCCAAATTCAGACTCTTGGTTGCAAAAAGCCAATTTCGCTGGTGGTGATGTAGATTTTGCTGCAGCTTTTTCCATTGGTTCAATTGGTTATGCAACAGGTAGTTTAGGTGATTTTTGGGCATATAACCCCACAACTAATTTATGGACAAGTAAGGCAGGACTAACCGGTACAGCTGTTACTAAAGCACTTGGTTTTAGTGTGTCTGGTAAGGGATATATTTGTTTTGGTGGTTATGTTGATGGGATTGGGGATAAATATTCTACAAGTAATGTAAGGGAATACGACCCATTGTTAAATACTTGGACATCCTCGTTTAATAATTTATTCCCTATTAACTACAGCAGAGAAAGTGCGGTTGGTTTTACCATTGGAACTAATACGTATTTTGGAACCGGGTTGTTATATGAAAATTATCAAAATGGCGGCGTAGGAACAATGACTCAATCCTATAATGTATTTAATGATTTATGGAAATTTAATCCAACTTCTGCGAGTTCAACCGATAGATTTGTTGAACTTGCAAAAATGGGTGGACGTGGACGTGGAGGTGCCTGTTCTTTTACCATTAAAGATAAAGGTTATGTTATTGGTGGGTTTAGTGAATACTACACACAAAATTATAAATCAACTTATAAAGATGTATGGCAGTTTGATCCTTTAATAAACAGTTGGACGCAAAAAGCCAATTTTCCTGGAACAACCACCAATTCTGGAATTGGGTTTTCGGCAATGGATAAAGGATATTATGGTTTAGGTGGTTCCAATACAGATTTTTGGGAATACGATCCACAAACTAACAATTGGGTTAAAAAAGCCAATTTTCCTGGAGTGGCACGTACTAGTGCAATATCTTTTTCTATTGGGCCTAAAGGATATATTGGAACTGGCTCATTACTTACTTCTAACAGTTATCTAAATGATTTTTGGGAATACAATCCATCCAGCAACAGTTGGTTGCAACTCGCAAATTTTGGAGGGGTTGCACGTAGAAATGCTGCAGGGTTTAGCCTAAATGGAAAAGGATATATTGGAGTAGGATCCACATCTACTGGAGTGTTAAATGATTTTTGGGAATACAACCCATCTACCAATGCTTGGGTACAAAAAGCAAATTTTGGGGGGGCTGCTCGTTATGAAGCTACTGGATTTGCAGTAGGCGGAAAAGGTTATATTGGATCTGGTTATAACTTAAACACTTACTCGGATTTCTGGGCTTATCAACCAGAGACAAATGTTTGGACAGCTATGGAAACCGTTCCATTTGAAATTCGAAAACGTGCCATTTCATTTGTGGCTGGAGAGAAAGCTTATGTTGGAACTGGAATAGGATATTACAATGATTTATCTGACTTTTGGGAATTTAACCCCAATTCAATTCGGTTAAAAATCAAACCCATTGATACGGTATATTGCGCAGGTAATACGTTTCAGTTATCTTATACTGTTGGTTGTATTTCACCTAAAAATGGTAATGTATTTACAGCGCAGCTTAGCGATAGTTTGGGCAGTTTTCAAAACCCAACTTCAATTGGAACCGTTTCTTCAACTGGGTTAGGAACCATCTCTGCTAATCTTTCTTCAAATGTAGCATCAGGCTCTGGCTATAGAATTCGTATTGCGTCTTCTAACCCCGTTTTTATTAGTACAGATAATGGTCAAAACATTCAGATAAAAAAAGCGGTGGGTGAAAAATTAAATGTGTCCAATTGTAGTTATTTTGTTTGGCGTGGAGATACATTAAGACAATCGGGTACTTTCTACAAACTAAATTCATTGCTTTGTAATGCAACGGATACGCTTAATCTTACCATTCTGCCATCTTTTAGAGATACCACAAACGTATTTATTTGTACTGACCAATTCCCATACAGTTGGCGTGGACAACAATATCAACAATACGGTATTTATTCAGTAACGTTTACCAATCAGTACAATTGCGATAGCATTTATTACTTGAAATTAAGTCCAGGAAATCAATGTCAAGCCAATTTAACCATACTCGGATTTTTAGAAGGGTTTACAGCATCAAACGGGCAGATGACGCCAACTTTATATAATTTAGGCATCAGCTCAGACCCAACTGCAACTGATACGATTCAGATAGAACTTTGGTCGCCAAATGCATTGTCGTCTACATTGCCAACTTATACAACCAAAACAGTTTTGAAAAGCAATGGAACAGCTTTTACCCCATTGCCTACAAATATCGCAGGACAAGTTTTTTATATTGCCATCAAACATAGAAATAGCATAGAAGTATGGAGTGCGCATCCTATTTTGTTTAGTGGAAATGTGGTGTATGATTTTAAAAGTTCTGTAGATTCTGCATATACGGATGGATTTAATCCACCACTGCGCAATATTGGAATGGGTAAAAATGCGTTGTTTAGCGGTGATGTAAATCAAGATGGCACAATCGACATTTTTGATACTCAGTTGATAGAAAACGAAGCTTCAGCTTTCCAATTTGGCTATAATCCTGGAGATGTAAATGGTGATATGTCTTCTGATATTTTTGATTTGCAAGTGGTTGAAAATAATAGTGTATTGTTTATTTATAAGGCTAGGCCATTTTGATTAGTTAAACGTATTTGATTGGGGTAAATGTTTACTGTATTTAATCTATAATGATTTGTTTTCAAATTTTGATTAGATTCGTTATGTTAACAAACTTAACCTCCCATGATCAAAAACGACATTCAATTTCTCGATGGTCCGCAAAGCCGAAGTCAAGAATTTTTCTTTACCGTAAAAGTGTTAATCGAATTTATTAGAGGGTTTAGAAAACTTCATTTTGTTGGACCTTGCGTTACTATTTTCGGTTCGGCTCGTTTTAATGAAAATCATCCGTATTATAAAACAACAGAAGAACTCGCAGCACAAGTAGCTAAACTTGGCTTTACGGTTATGACTGGCGGAGGCCCTGGTATTATGGAAGCTGCCAATAAAGGCGCAAAGCAAGTTGGCGGTAGGAGCGTAGGCTGTAATATTGTACTTCCATTCGAACAAAAAGAAAACGATTACCTAGATACGTTTGTGAACATTCGATACTTTTTCATACGCAAAACCTTACTCATAAAATACTCTTACGCTTTCATTGTTATGCCAGGTGGCTTTGGCACCATGGATGAATATTTTGAAGCTCTGACGCTTATTCAAACCAAAATGCTTAAAGAATTTCCAATCATAGTTTTTGATACAGAATATCATAAAGAACTTATTGAACATATTGATTTAATGAAAGCAAAAGGCACCATTTCTACAGAAGATTTGTCGCTTTGTTTGTTTACCGATTCTGTTGAAGATGCCATCAATCACCTTAAAAAAAATGCCATCGAGAAATTTAATTTAAAATATAAAAAACCATTTAATCCCTTCTGGTGGTTGCTTGAAAAAAAATAATCACAAACATTTTAACCACAATATTGTTGTTATAGAAAATCACGTTTTATGAGCATAAAAAATCAATTGGCTGAATATCTGTTTTTAAAAAAGAAAGACCCTAATGCAAAAAATACCCAGTGGATGAAGTATATGCATGGCATA